>UMLK01059549.1_pt1 | contig 15895 bp, 8 predicted proteins | sample 1966541 | NCBI WGS metagenome assembly UMLK01 (sample SAMEA4836198, study PRJEB28245) | human gut metagenome | biome: gut microbiome; material: fecal sample | place: Denmark | collected 2008 | reverse complement strand
AGAACCGAACCGACGGTAAGCACACCGCACATTGCGATTGCAGATATTTTTTTAATTATATTTTTCATTGTTTATCCTCCGTTTTTATTGTTTATCTGTCCGAACCGACAACATATTTCTGCAAAACAGTTGCATCTTCACCGCTTGTATTATTGAACTCATATTTGTAATGCTTGCTTGCGGATGAGGCGAGCAAATCTATAACAGTCCAATAATAATACTTTTGATTTTTCGGAAGATTCAACTTCATATTATACCTCTCAATTGTTAATACTTGTCTAAGTTTATCAATCTATTTTTCTTATGTCAATAATTTTAAAATAAATTCGGCATTTACGGCAATATATGCGTATTTTTCAAATATTAACTATTACAAATGACAGACAAAATACTCGGTCATTTCTGTTTTAAACAATTGGTCTTTAAACAAAAAACAGACTGCACCGTGATACAGTCTGCTGTAAATTATGACACACGCTCACATATTACATAGTAACGGTCAAAACCGCCGTTGCCGTCACTTATGCAGGTAAACATCGTGAGCAAATCTCTGTCCTTCTGCAAATAGCAGTCACCTGATTCGCTTGGCTTATTGACTTTGGTTTCAACGACCTTGTAATTGAGTGTATCCCAATAATTTGTGATTGAAACCCTGTCACCGATTTTGAGGTTGCGGAGGTTGTCAAAGAATATTCGACCGATGTATCCCGTGTGACCTGCAAGGACTGCGTTTGTATTCTTACCGCCGATCGGCAATGAGGTTGCACTCATATGTGCCGCACCGTAGCTCATATTTGAGCTGTTCGCACCGAGGTAAATCGGCAGACGCATATTTATTGTTTCGGCGGTAACATAGCCGTAAATGCCGTCCGTTATGCCGTAATCCTCAAGATTGACGGCAGCCTGTGAATAGGTATCGTTGCGGAGCATTTCATACTGGTTCGTTTCAAGTTTTTTGTTGTAGGCAACACTGTCATGGAAAAGTCTGTCAAGATCAGCCTTGAAAACAACGGGCTGTTTGGAAGTACGCTTGCCTTCCCTGTCAATTTTGTAACCCCCTTCGTCAACTTTGCCGTCCTTCACCGCCTGTTCAAAAGAGCCGTCCTCAGCTTCTTCAACACGGGTATCAAAGCTGTCAGCCTCACCGTTTGAAATCTGTGTTCCGATAAAATTTGATATAGGGGGGAATGCGACAAGACCTATTCCGACAACGAGCATTGCTATTGCCACACCCGTAAGTATTTTTTTAATCATCGGAATCACCGCCCGAATCATTCTGATTTTCGTCAGCCGAGTCATCTCTCAGCCGTTTTGCACCGTTTGACTTCTTCTTTTTACGCTTGAGCAGAAATACAACCACAAACACAACAAGTGCAACAAAGCCGACAATTATGCCGATTGCGACTGCATAAGGGATTTTGTAACCGAGAAAGAATATGTAACCGTTGTCAAATTTTGCAAGCGACTCGCCCGTTTCAATATACTTTGTATCGTCATAATCGACACGCTTGCCACGCACGAGAAGTCTGTGAGTATTAATGCCGTATGGGGTACAGGTGAGGAGCGTTACAAGGTCTTCGCCGTCAACAATTCGCAAGGAATTGATTTCCGAGGGGAGAACAACTTCGATTTGATCAACCTCATATTTCAGCGTTCTGTCGAGGATATGAACATAGAATTCATCGCCGACCTTCATATCGGTGAGGTAATCAAAGAAAGTTTCTCCCGGAAAACCCGAATGGGCAGAAATTACGGAATGTGTGCTTGCACCGCCGACAGGCAGGGAAGTGTTTTGAAGATGCCCTGCACCTTTAGAAAGAATCTCTTCGCTTGTGCCGTGATAAATCGGCAGATAAACATTGATTTTCGGCACATCAATATAGCCGATAAGACCGTTATCATCAATATTGAGAGTTTTCTCATAATTTGCACCGATTTTCTGAAAAGCCTTTTCGTCGAACGGGTCGGTAATTATCATATTATTTGAAAGGCTGTTATTGTACTTTGTCGCCTCTTCAAACATTTTTTGAGTTTTCTCACTCGGCATCTGAGCAACCCTGTCGGTGTACTCCTTAACCCTGCTTCGACTGACATAGTTATTAATTGCGGAACTGACAAGCGGATAGCTCATTATGCCGATTCCTGCAACGAATATTAAAACTATTAGTAAAATTGACAGCTTTCGTTTCATAAAATTTTCCTTTTCTGCGTGTTTTTGTTCCGTTGTTATTATACTATATTTTACTATTTATCGCAACTGCGTGCCGCAGTCCCAGTTCGTGAAGATAGTTTGTGCAATACCAAAACATATTCCGCCCGAGCGAAAGGTTTAGTTAAATGTAAAATTGAAAATGGAAAATGGAAAATTAATGTCGGGAAGACAGTTTGTAATGTAAAAAACATATTATGCCCGACTGTAAAAATGTAATGGTTCTCCCCTACAGGCAATACACAATTTTCATCACATCAAAACATATTATATAAACATAAATATTCATCCGCTTCTACAGCTCTTCTGTAAATAGAACGGGGATGCGTTGCCGCATCCCCTGAAAATTACATATATCATATCACAGATTTTAAGATAAAGATATTCGATTAATTATTTAGCTGCTTTCTTTCTCTTAAGAACAAAGAGAAGAACGCCTGCACAAGCGATAAGTGCTGCACCGCCAACATAGAACATCATTGTACCCATACCACCTGTCTTAGGAACAGTTACAGGGTAGTTAGCAACAGCAACATTGTCACCGTCTGCAATGTTACCTACAAATGTATACTCCTTGCTCTTGTCAATGCTTACTGTAAATACTGAGCTGTTGAGGTTGTAGCCTGTAGGAGCTGCTATCTCTTTTGCATAGTATGTCTGTGTAGCATCAAACTTGAATGTTGTTGTTGTGCCTTCGAGAACAAATGTAGCCTCACCGGTAGCGTCTGTCTTAGCAACTACTTTCTTGCCGTCAACTGTAAGAGGTGTTTTAGCTTCTGCGTCTGTGAATATCTGGAATTCAGCGTCAGCAAGCTTCTGAGTTTTGTCATTGCCGTTAACCTTAACAACCTTCATGCCGTATGTAAATACATCAGGTGAATTTTTACCGGGTTCAAAGTTTGTATCAGAATCGTTGCCGTAAACAAGACCGTCTGTGTTGGTGATAGGTGTGTTGAGCTTAGCCTTTACGTTTAAATCAGCTGTGTATGTAACAACAACTGTTTTAGCATTATAGAATTCCTCTGATTCAAGTGTAGCAGATTCGAATACAACTGCGAATGTAGCAGTTGCCTCACCGTTCTTGCCTGTGTAAGTATAGTTCTTTTCAATAGAGTAATCTGTACCCAAAGTAAGAGCATCAACTGCGCCGTCGTACTTAACTACAACTGAATTCTCGTTGAATGTAAGACCTTCATCCATTGTATCAACGATTGCATACTTTTTGAGCTGGTTGTCGATTGAACCTGCTGTTGAAGCTTTAAGTGTGTAGGTTACAGTCTTATTGTTGTCGCCTACATATGTCTTGTCAGCTGTCTTGTCAACTGATACTGAGCTTGTTGAAACCTTTTCAGCAAGGTTGTACTCTGTCTGGTCAACAGAAACATAATTTTTACCATCAAAGTAAGGAAGTGAAGCAAGTGAGCTCTGAACACCTGTTACCTTAGCGGGCTTAGAAGTACAATATACATAGTAAAGACCTGGGTCTGTTACTGTTGCAGTAGCCTCTGTAACTGTTGAAGAAAAGCTGATTGTTGTAGCAGCTGTACCGAATGCAGCTTTGTCTGTCTTGTAGAGGTTATCACAAGCCGTGATGATTTGCTGTGACTTTGCATCTGAGTATGTGCCCTTTACAGCATCCTCAAGTGCTTTGTCGGTGATAGTACATGAGTACTCACCTGTTGTAAGGTTGAGGTCTGCAATCTTGAAGAAGCTGAATGTGTAATTACCGACTTTGTCAGTGTCAGTTTCATTAACTGCAAGTTTGTACTTAGCTGAATAGCTCTCTACTGCACTTGCTGAGAATGGAATCATGAGAGCGATCATCATTACTGCAAGAACAGCTGCAAAGATTTTCTTTGTAGTTTTCATTTTTACTTTCTCCTTTGTGTTTAATTTAATATATGTAATTCTATTCTAACCGAATGGTTAAACTGAATTTGGGTGGCTGCATGGCAGACACCGGCTAACAACGGTGCCCGTAGCAGTCAAAGAGGTTTTCTATGAAAGAAACATATGATTAAAAAATCACCTGTTCTAACAAGTTAAATCATATTGGGTTACTTTCTGCGTCCTGCTCTGCGTTTTTTACGAACTTTTCCGTAATAGATTGCGTAACCCGTGAACATTGTCACCGCAAGACCTGCAACCGACAAACCGAGAACAACATAGCCGTTCATACCGTCACCGCTTGCCTTAGGCATTGTAATTGCACCGTCAACATAATTATATGTAACATTGTACTCACCCTTAACAGGGAGTGTGAAGTAGGAAAGTGTGTAGTTCGGGGTGTAACCATCTGACGGTTTGTACTCAAACAGACAGTATGTTTGATATGTTGAAGTACCTGTTATATAATTGTCGGAACTTTCGTTCCATACAACTTTACCGTTTGTTTTTGTAAACTCGCCCTGACCGTCCTTGAAGATTGTCAGATTGTCAAACACAGCCTGACCGTTGCTGTCTGTCTTTTTAGAAACCATATGAGTTTTCATTGAGGCATCATTAATGATTGTATTGATATCATCTGCAGTAAAGATATCCTTATCAGATACCTTCATCACCGCAAATTCCGTATCACTTACATTACCGCCTGTCTGGTTCTTCTTGTTTACTGTTGCGCTTCCGTGTGTTGTTTCATTTGCAAACAGGGCTTCATTTTCTTTAACAGAAGTAGGATCGTTGAAGTAAGTTGCAAGCTGAGCATCGGTTTTGCCTTCAATATCTGAGCTCTTAACCTTAATGTACTTAGCCGCCGTTACTTCACCGCTTTCAAGCAATTCAATCTCGGCAAGCCAGGTGTTTGTATCCATTTTATAATCGGATGCATTTGCACCTTCGGCAAGAGCCTCGGTAATCTTAAATCTGTAAACACCCGCAGTGACTAATTTGAGGTTTTTGAATTCAACCTTACCGTTTTTGTCAGGTGTTTCCAAATTCGTGGAAATTGTTTTTGCGCTGTTTGTCTTGATAGGTTTGCCGTCGGCATCAGGTTTTGTTGTATCCATTGATTCAAGACCTGTCAATGTATAGACGAACTTGCTGCCGCTGTAAGCCTGACCGTCAAGAGTTTTATTTACCGAAATGGCAATGTTTGTAGGATTAACCTTATTGATAAATTTAAGCGCATTTCCTGCTTCGGCGAGAGTACCGACGAATGTACCGTTGAAGTCCTGATTGCCTACTTTATAAGGAACATAACCTATAACATTTTTCTCTGTAATCTTATAGGTTGCACCTACAGGAATATTGAGAAGCTTAATGCTTTCGCCCTTTTTGATTGTGAACGAACCGTCCTTAGATGTGCGGTAAGCTGTGTTTGAATAACCACTTGCATTCTTTTCTTTGAGCTGATACTCAAGAGGATAGGTCTTGTAATCATAGGTTGAACCGTCGCCGTCAAAGTCGAGAGCAATCGCAAATGTAAACTGCTGATCTGTATCGTAATCGGTTTTACCGTCTTCACCAACAACATCCTTTGAAATTTCAAGAGGTGCTGTCACTATACTGTTGGTATAGTTGAGCTGGAGCTGTGCATAAGCACTGTCATCCTTGTCATCTACAAGCTTGAATTCCGAGTTCGTAGTTAAACCGCTTTTGATTGTTGAACCGACTCTGTTGTTAACAAGCTCCCAGTTCGTTGTGTATTTAAGCTTACTGCTGTTTGTTGACTCGTTAACCTTCATATCGTTGCCGGTCTTGAATGAGTTGTCAAAGTCAGCTATATAATTATCTTTAAGTGTGAAACCGCTGTTTGAAAGAGTTTCACTGCTTATGCTTTCGCTTTCGTCTGATTTTGTAAGCTTGTAGCCTTTACCGGAGGTATCGTTGCCGTTCTCTTTGATTGTATAATCAAAAGTTTCATTAGCTTTGAGGTCATCTGAAATTTCAGAAACAACATCGCCTGTATCAAGTGCCTTTGTAACCTTGAGGTCATTGTTGGCAGGTGTCATTGTAAAGTTTACTGAGAAGTTAGACTCAGCCTCACCACGCTCCATATAGAATACTACCATATGGTATGTCTTGTTAGGATCAAGCTTATTACCACCGTTGATTTTCTTTGAAACTTCGCCAAGGTTTGTATGATGTAACACAGCGTCTCCGGTATACGGAGTGCCGTCACCGTTCCACATTTTACCGTAAAGATCTGAAAGCTTAAGGTTTGCTTTAAGCGTGCCGCCGGTACCCATATTCTTCCACTTACAGAAGTTAACTTCTGTATTGCTGCCAAGTAGATCCTTTTTGAATTTGTAAAAACCGTCTGATATTTCATAAGGATCTACATAATATCCATCTGCATTATATACACCAACCTTTGTATCCTGCCAAACATTCAAACAGAAGTTATCATAATCACCTGTCTTAACCCAAAACTCACCACTCGGAACTGTAAGTTTTGTCGACGATGATGAAGGTGAGTAGTCGGCAAATACATCGTTAGCTGTTGCTTGCATTGTACTAAAGTCAATTGAACCTTTTGCCTCTTTATGGTCACCGCCGAGGTCGAGAGCAAGTTCTGCGTTAGCACCTGTTGAATCTTCACCGATATAAACCCAAAGGTCATCGTCACCGCTGAAGTTAAAGGTTGCAGGTTTGTTGTCTGCAAGCATACCATCTTTCGGAACTCTGAAGTCTATATCAAGTCTGATACCGAAACCATAGTCAAGGTTATCGTTAGTACCCTTGCCCGTTGATGTATTCTGAGTATTGTTGAATGGGAAAACACCATAACCGTTTTCTGTACCGCCGAATTTTTCCAAATCATCATGTACACCAAATTGTTCGCCCGCACCGTAGTTAATTTTTGTAGGTGTGAGGCCGTTCCATGTGAAGTAGATGTTATCGGCTGCATTCTTTGAAGTGAATTCATAAGTAGTAACACCTGCATCGTCAGTAGTTGTACGGAACGGGAAAGATGACTTATAAACATTGGCAACTTTTGCATCATTATATTTAGCGGTTGAAAGTGCCTCAGCATCAAAGTAAGGAGCCTTGACACCATTTGCAACCTGAAGATTGCCCTTACTGTCAAGCGTGTTGTACATAAGACCCTGTAAGGACTGGTTATAATTACCGTCGCCCCATGCCATACCGTTGGAGTTGTTTACTGCATAGTAATAGTTATCATTAAAATCGTTGATGTTTGTAAGTTTTTCTGCGTGGGTCTTAAATGTATCGTAGTGTTTATCACCCCTATACATATTACCGAAGTAGAGAGGATACTTCCAGTCCGATTGATGATCTAAAGCAATGTCGCTTATGTAGCTGTTGAAGTTATCAAACTGATACCAATAGTCATACATATTGTCGTTACCCTGACACTGAAGATACCCTTTCTCCTGCTCCATATCAGACCAGTAGTCAAAGTATGTTGCGTCAACGCCTACGATGTTAGGATTATCTTTGAATGAATTTTCAACGACAGCACCATAGTTTACATTGTCTATTTCCGAGAATTTTGTCCAGCCTTCGCCTCTGGCTGTCTTAACATATGTAGCCGTGTTATCGTTGTAGCCCGAACCATCATATCCCGAATCTGTCGGATATGATGTTGCAGAAGATGCACCGTTGAGGTTATGTTCGTTCGGATGGAATCTTAAAAGCGCACCCGCCGGAATTCTACCGCTGAACACCACAGAACCGCTTACCTTGGTGTCTATGGTGTCTTTTGTAAGCTCAACTGTTCCTTCATAGGCATCGTTGTAGTCAAAAGTTGCATAAACCTTTGTAAGCGACTTCCAGTCATCGTTTGAAACATAAACTGTTTTATATGTTGCCTTTGACTGTTTGTCGGGAGCTTCAACAGAAAGGTATTTACTTTCTTTGAACGAGCCGTCAGTTGTAAGATAAAATTCTGTGTCACCCGAAGCACCAGAAATGTCGATGGTCTTGATGAACGGGTTAGTCCACTGACTTTTTGAAGCGTCATAAAGAGCATTATCTTTACTGTATGAGTCGTTAATACCGAGGTCGCTTGTTTGTGTTTCGCCCTTGTTGCTGAAGATTACATTTTTATGGGATGACTTAACATCTACATAGTAGTAATCGCTGTCTGAAGATGTCTTAGTCATTGCAACACCCGGCCACTCTGCGTTGGAGTCAGTATCGTTTACCCAAGAATATGCATAAGCCTCATTATAGGTATTATTGCTGTTATTAAGATAGATACGGCGGGAACCGTTTGCAACAGTCTTTTCGGGAAGAGTAAAATTAACCCCGGAAGAAAGCTCAATTTTTGTTGCACCGGATGGTGCAATGGTTTTAAAAACTCCCGACGAAGGATCTTTGCTTACTTTTTCTGTTTTAAGAACCGTGCCGTCATCCTGAGCAAAACGACATGTAACAGAAGAAAAACCATTCCATTCCTTATTCTTGTTCAGGTTAATGTAAATCTTCTGATCCAAAGATGTTGCCGCAAACACATTAAGCGACATACCCGACACGGCACATATCGAAAGCATGAGGGTAAGTGCAAGCACAAGAGAAAAGCTTTTCTTTGCGGTTATGCAAAGCTTTTTACTTAATTTCATAATTTTTTCTTCTCCTTCATTGCCGATTACTTTGTTTTGGCAGTCAAAGTACAATTAAACAGAACTGCATAGGACAGTCCAATATATCTGCCAACTAATTATGAAACGCAATTTTTTGAATTTGTTCTTCTTTTTTACTTGTATACAAGTATATAATATTTTATTGCATATTTGTAGAGGCAATACAGCCAAACTTTGGGTAATATTTTTGGTTATTTTGCATATCTGCAAGCACGATTTAATATTTTTGACCATAATGTGATTTTATTACTTATTTATCGCCATTTTTTGTGTTTAAGATAAATTATACCCATTGTACAACCTTAACAGGCAGTTAAAAAGTCAATTTCGGCACTAAATTTGTTGATTTTTAATTCTTTTTTCAAAAATATCAAAAATTTTATGCAGGTTTACTCCAAGCTGTGCGTGCGGAAATATGTATTATTTTGCGATTGCTGCTTTTAAAATGCCCCAAAACCTACATTTTACTGAAATTTTCAGATATATTTTTATAATCAGTTTCTATATCCGATAAAATTAATCACCGAATACCTTGAAAATTCGGCACAAATAAAGGGCAGAGTATTGCTCTCTGCCCTTCAAAATGTAATTCACTTAAATCGCAATTATACAAACCGCTTTATGCAAACATATTAAAGATCTCTGCCGCAGCACTTCTTGTACTTTTTACCGCTGCCGCACGGACAGGGATCGTTTCTGCCGATTTTCTTGCCCTTACGGATAGTCTTGTTGACAGAATCCGTACCGTCTGCAGAAGTTTCTGTAGGCTGAGCAACCTGCTCACGGTGAAGCGCCTGCTTTACGGCGTCCGACTGTTCAACAGCTTCTTCATCATCGGATGCAGACTTTGCCGCTGCGGCAGCCCTCTGAGCTGCTCTCTTTGCCGCTGCAATTGCATCCTGTCTTTTCTGAATCTCATAAACACGCTTTGGCATAATGAGCATCATCTTGACAGTATCTTCACGAATGCTTTCAATCATCTCATCAAACATATCGAAGCCTTCAACTCTGTACTCAACAACAGGATCGTGCTGACCGTATGAACGAAGTCTGATACCGCTCTTGAGCTGATCCATATTGTCGATGTGATCCATCCAATGTGTATCAACATTCTTGAGAAGGTAAACACGCTCCATCTCACGGATTGTTTCCTCGGGAAGAAGTTCTTCGTTTTCCTTGTAGATTTCAAGAGCATCGTCAACGAGCATCTTCTGAATCTCTTCGGGTTCCATATCTTCAAGATCTTCAAGGCTGAAATCATACTTTGATTCATCTCTTATAAGCCAGCCTGCGTAGTAATCCTTAAGGCTCTGGAAGTTCCAATGCTCTGCAGGACCTTCGGGGAGATACTGCTTGATTGAAGTTGCGATTGTATCCTCAACCATTTTGAGGATTGTTTCGTGGAGATCCTCACCGTTAAGAACCTGATCACGCTGACCGTAGATGATTTCACGCTGTTTGTTCATAACATCGTCGTACTGGAGGACATCCTTACGAATGCCGAAGTTACGAAGCTCAACCTTTTCCTGTGAGCCCTCGATAATACTTGTGAGCATTTTATTCTCAATAGGCATATCCTCGGCAACATTCATACGCTCCATCATCATTTTCATTCTGTCGCCGCCGAACAGACGCATAAGGTCATCCTCGGTTGAGAGGAAGAAACGGCTGACACCCGGATCGCCCTGACGGCCTGCACGACCACGGAGCTGGTTATCAATACGGCGTGACTCGTGTCTTTCCGTACCCATAATGTAAAGACCGCCGGCCTCTCTTACCTTTTCAGCCTCGCCTTTAATTTCTTCCTTATACTTGTCATTCAGTTCTCTGAATGTATTTCTTGCATTGATGATTTCTTCATCATCGGTTTCCGCATAACCTGTAGCTTCTTCAATAAGCTCCTCTGTAAAGCCCTGCTTACGCATTGCGGCTTTTGCCATATACTCTGCGTTACCGCCGAGGATGATATCGGTACCACGACCTGCCATGTTGGTTGCGATTGTTACCGCACCGAGTTTACCTGCCTGAGCAACAATTTCAGCCTCTTTTTCATGCTGTTTTGCATTGAGGACATTGTGCTTGATGCCTCTCTTTTTGAGCATTTTTGAAAGAAGCTCCGACTTCTCAATTGAAATTGTACCGACAAGGACAGGCTGTCCCTTTTCGTGAGCCTCAACAATTGCATCAATAACAGCGTGGAACTTGCCGTTTTCTGTCTTATAAACCGAATCGGGGAGGTCTTTTCTTAAAACAGGCTTGTTTGTAGGAATTTCAACAACATCAAGCTTGTAGATTTCCTGGAATTCTTCCGACTCTGTCTGAGCAGTACCTGTCATACCCGAAAGCTTTTTGTAAAGACGGAAGTAGTTCTGGAATGTGATTGTAGCAAGAGTCTTGCTTTCGCTCTGAACCTTTACGCCCTCTTTAGCCTCAATAGCCTGGTGAAGACCTTCGTTAAAACGACGGCCGTACATAAGACGACCTGTAAATTCGTCAACGATGATAACTTCGCCGTCCTTGACAACATAGTCAACATCAAGCTTCATAACGCCGTTAGCCTTGATAGCCTGATTTACATGGTGCTGAATTGTAAGGTTATCGGGATCGGTAAGGTTTTCAATACCGAAAAATTCTTCGGCTTTCTTAACACCGCTCTGTGTGAGGGTTGCTGTTTTCTGCTTTTCATCAACAACATAATCAATGTCGTTTTCCTTGTAATATTCCTCCATATCCTCTTTTGCGTCAAGTTCTGCAAAACGCTGAACTTTAAGAGTTTTTGCAAGAGCGTCAGCCTTTGCATAAAGGTCTGTTGACTTGTCGCCCTTACCCGAAATAATAAGAGGAGTTCTTGCCTCATCAATGAGAATTGAGTCAACCTCATCGACAATTGCAAATGCGTGCGGACGCTGAACCTTGTTTTCCTTGTAAACTACCATGTTGTCACGGAGGTAGTCAAAACCGAGTTCGTTGTTTGTTCCGTATGTAATGTCTGCGGCATAAGCCTTTTTTCTGCCCTCGTTATCGAGATCGTGGCAGATAAGACCGACCGAAAGACCGAGGTATCTGTAAAGCTTGCCCATCCACTCTGAGTCACGGCGGGCAAGGTAATCGTTGACTGTTACAATGTGAACACCTTCGCCTGTAAGAGCGTTGAGGTATGCAGGGAGGGTAGCAACCAAGGTTTTACCTTCACCGGTTTTCATCTCGGCGATTCTGCCCTGGTGAAGAACGATACCGCCGATAATCTGAACGGGGAAGTGCTTCATACCAAGCACTCTCCAGCCTGCCTCACGACAGGTTGCAAATGCTTCGGGGAGAATATCGTCTGTTGTTTCGCCGTTGGCAAGTCTTTCTTTAAGAATTGTTGTCTGGTTCTTGAGTTCACTTTCGCTCATAGCCGCATATTTATCTTCGAGTGCAAGCACCTTGTCACAGATTGGTTGCACACGCTTAACTTCACGCTTGCTGTAGTTGCCGAACATAGCCTTTAAAAAATTCATCAGGGTTCTTCCTTTCAATGTACCGAAAAAATCGGTCAAACTGTATTTTCAATAATATAATTTTAATTTACTGCACCGCAGACGCTCCAAGGCTCTTTGCAGCCTGAATCATTGCGGCCTCAACCACGGGACCGGCATATTGGAAACCGAAACCCGAATCCTGTACAACACAGGCAAAGGCGAGAGGGCAGTCCTCATCTTTTGAGTAGCCGACCATCCAGCCGTTAGGGTTCTTATCATCGCCGACTTCACCCGTACCTGTTTTGGCACAGACTGTAAGTCCGCCGAAAAGGTTGTCGCCGTAGTAATCCGAAACGGTGTATCTCATAACATCATCAAGCTTTGTCGCCGTATCGGATGAAAAAAGCTCCTGTCCGCTGCTCTTGTAGTTTATGCCGAGTGCGGAGAGTATGGACTCATCTTTGATAAGGGTAGGGTTTGTAGCCTTACCGCCGTTTGCGATTGCACCGCAGATAATTGCCATCTGCATCGGGTTTACCTTGTCATTATACTGACCTACGCCCGACCAGCCAAGCTGGTTTTCATTGGCATCGCTGACATCATATGAACCTTTTGCGGTTTTAATTCCGTCAACATCAAAGGAGCTGTTAATGCCGATTTTCTCGGCAGTTTTTGTCATTGTGTCACTTCCGAGTTCAACGGCAAGCTTTGCAAAAACAATATTGCAGGAATGTGCCATTGCCTCTTTATATGTCAGCGTTCCGTGAGTTTCCATATCCGTACAGGTAACTTCACTTCCGCCTATGTTCTCACTTCCGTTACAAACCCAAGTGCGGTCATAAAGGTCGGGAATATTCTCGATTGCCGCCGCAGATGTAACAATTTTGAAGATTGAACCCGGAGTAAAGGTTGACGAAAGCACATTATCAAGGTAAACGCCCTCGTATTCGCTTTCGTTGTCCTTGGTAATTTCGGGAGGAGCCTGCGGATCGTAAGCCATGGTGCTTATGGAACAGATAACCTCGCCTGTTTTGTAGTTATATATTACACAGGCACCTTTTTTGTTATAAGCTGCAAGAACATCATAAGCAGCCGCACAGGTTGCGGAATCGACTGTCAGCTTTATATCGTGAGAGGCACGCAATGATTCCGGCATATTGAGTCCGAAAACAAGGTTATAGCCTATCAGCTGAGAACGATACATACTTTGAACAGCCGTTGAAATGTTAAGGCTGTCATCACCGACAACATGAAGCAGAGATTTTCTTACGCTCTCGCTTTCGTTATAAACTCTTTTACCGTCAACCGTCTGTGCAAGAGCCGTGCCGTTGCGGTCATAAATTGCTCCTGCCTGTGCAAGGCCGCCGTCACCTGCTATATGCGCATTATATGCCTGATCAACCCAATCGTCTGCCCCTGTTACAAGCTCAAAGGCAAGATAGCCGAGTCCGCCGATAAACGCAAGCGCAACTATATATATAAGTGTACTTCTGCGAAGTATTTTTTTCAAACCTTACACCACCCTGTGTATCAAGTGAACAATCGAAAAATTAAAGAAAATGCGGCTTTGCTTGCAAAGCACTATGAATACGGTCGGGAGATAGAGCATTTTATTTTGCTGTTTTTCCTCTCGACAACAATTTTCCATTTTCAATTTTTCATTTTCAATTTACTAAACTTATCTTTTTACCGAATAAGTTCTCTCGTCTGCGGCTTTGATGAATGCAACAAGTCCCCAACAAGACATAATACTTGAACCGCCGGCAGACACAAACGGAAATGTTACGCCTGTGAGCGGAAGGACATCGGTTGCACCGAAAACATTGAGAGAAAGCTGAACGACGAAAAGTCCTGCCGCACAGCACGCTGAAATTGAATAAAAGGTACTTCTGCTTCGGGTTGTAATTGCCCTTGCATAAATAAACATTGCACCTACTGCCACGGCAAGTGTGAACGCAACGATAACTCCCATTTCTTCCGAAACAAGTCCGAAAACAAGGTCACTTTCGGATGCGGCAACCTGCTTTAAAAAACCGTTGCCGATACCTACGCCGAAAAGTCCGCCGCTTGCCATATATGTGAGAACTCTTGCCTGCTGATAACCGAGGTTGTCCTGAGTATGTTCCCACACATGACGCCAGCCCGAAAAACGGTCGGCAACATACGGTTTAAACTTGAGGACAAAGGTTACGCCGAAAATTGCGGCGGCAACAGCAAGAATAATCGTCTTGAAATCGCCCGAGCGCATAAACGCTGTGAGCAAAAATGTTACAAAGAAGATGAGCGCAGTACCGAAGTCACCCATAAGAGCCAAAAGTCCGACGCATACTGCCGAGAAGATAATGTACTCAAGCAGGTTCTTCTTTGTCATCAACACATCAAGCGAACTTGCGCCGATAAAGATGAAAATAATCTTTGCAAGCTCTGACGGCTGAAATGAAAACGAGCCAATATAAATCCAGTTGGCGGCGCCGTTTGTAATCTTACCGAATACAATTGTTACGCCCAAAAGGCCGACCGCACAAATCATTGCCGGAAGTCTGAGTTTATTTACCTTGTCGGGATCTTCAATCAGCTTGATAATTATGCAGAAGAAAATCATACCTATTGCGGCGGCAACAAGCTGAACATAAGCCGAGCGTTCCGACTGTCTGATAAGCATCATTACGCCTATGCCCGTCAAAAACAGGGCAAGCGATTCAAGCTCGAAATTTACTCTGCGGATTACAAAATAGGAGATAAAGAAGAATCCCCATTCAACAGCCGCAAGAGCGCCGAACAGCACGAGCGGAGCCATTGTATTTGTGCCGTCATTCCAGAACATTGCCTGAACGCACATAAAAAAGTGAAAAAATGTAATAAGAAGCATAAGCTTCCACGATTTCATTGCAGGCTTATCGCTGACCTTTGAGAAAAACCAACTCGACTGCAACGGCTGTTGGAACTCCTCGCCTCTTTTTACTATAAGGCTTGTACCGCCTATTGTTATTGTATCGTCAATTAGCACCTTTGCTCTGCCTCTTGTTCTTTTGCCGTTGAGCATTGTGCCGCTCTTTGAGTCGGTATCGCTTACATACCAACCGTCTTTACGGCGAAGGAGTACGCAATGATTTCTTGAAACTGTCGGGTCATCAACGGTTACATCACTGCTTTTACTTCTGCCGATTGAATTTTCCCAGAAAAGCACAGGTAGCATCTCGCCCGTTGCAGGGTTCAAAAGTGAAATCAAAGGAGTTTCGGGACGGCGGCGACGGCGCATTGCGGCAAAGCACTGGTACACAATTATTATTGCATAAACAGGCATAAGAAAACGCAGTGCAACAACACCCATATCGAAAATTATCGAAAGATCCGGCACTTTTTTCAACTCCTTCACAAATCATCTGTCCTAAAAATAAGCATACTTAAAGTTATACAGTTTAAATAATAATCCAATTTCCTCCAAAAGTCAATATTTTCATTCGTGAAGATAGTTTTTTAAGTCAAATACTTTAATGCCCGAGCGTTATTTTCTATATTAAGGTAACTTTGTAGCCGAGTGCCTCGGCAGTCAATTCGTGAAGATAGTTTGTACAATAGAAAACTAAAAATGCCCGAGCGTAAAATTGTTATTGTCTGTACCAACCTGTAGGGACGTTCATTGTGTCAAGTGCAACATGGTAACCACCTGTGCAAGG
>UMLK01045981.1_pt1 | contig 15956 bp, 19 predicted proteins | sample 1966541 | NCBI WGS metagenome assembly UMLK01 (sample SAMEA4836198, study PRJEB28245) | human gut metagenome | biome: gut microbiome; material: fecal sample | place: Denmark | collected 2008 | reverse complement strand
AAAAAACAAACGAAAAAATAGGAGTGATTAAAATGTTTAGGTGTAGTTTTATGAATTATTATTGTGTTCGTCGTTTGCTTGAGATGGGTTATAGTTATTATGATTTTGTGGAATGTTATGCTGATTTTGATGGAATAGTGCATATGTTTCCAATTGGTTTTACGTGGGATAATATGGTGTCTTTTGGTGATAATGTAAGTATGGTGTTTCTCGGTTATAGTAGGAGGCATTGGGTGTGATGGATTATCATAGTTGTAACGGTCGTAAGCGTTTTTATATAGGTGGTAGTATGGTTAAGGGCTTACGTCGTGTGCGTCGTATGCGTGTGGGGCATTATGAGACTGGGTGTAGTGATTTTGATTGTGTTGGTTTGTTTGATTTTGTGATGGCGCATTATGCCGATGATATTGCTTTAATGCAGTTGAATTTGTGGGATGATACGGGGGTGTAGTATGGTGTTGTTTGGCCTATTAGCTCAGTGGTTGGAGCGGCATCCTTATAAGATGTGCGGGCCGGGTTCAATTCCCGGATAGGCCACGGTTGTTGAGAATCATTATCGTTATTGTTAGTGTGATATATTAGGTCATGACCTGCCGTTTGGCGTGTTGTGGCCTTTTTTCGTTTGAGGTGTATGCATATGGATATGAGTTCCGTTGCTACTCTTGTGGGTAGTGTTGGTTTCCCGATTGTCGCGTGTTGCGCTATGGCGTGGTTTATTGCCACGACGTTCCGTGATTTTAATAATTTGATGACGCGAAACAATGTTTTGACTGAAGAACTTATTACCTTGCTTAAGGATGATAAGGGGGGTGTTGATGTTGATGAAGCGAATATGGCGTAGTATATTGGCGTGCGTATGCGTGTTGTCGTTGGTTTTTGTGCCGTCTGCATACGCGGATATGCGTGGTTTTGACGTGAGCAATTGGCAGTGTGATATCGATACGTATGCGCTGGACGCTGATTTTGTTGTGGCCGGTGCGACTTGGGGTGTTGGCGGTTTTAATAATGTCTGTTTGGTCAATGGCGTTAATCAGGCCGCTAATTATCAGCTCGGTCGTGCAGTGGACAGCGGTAAAAGTATCGGCGTGTATCATTATGCTATGGGTAATGACGCGGTTGCTGAAGCTGATTTTTTCGTGGATAACGTTGCCGGATATGTCGGGCGGGCCGTGCTTGCGCTGGATTGGGAGGCCGACGATAATCCGCAGTTTGGTAATGGGGCGTGGGTTGAGACTTGGGTGCGGCGCGTGTATGATCGCACGAAGGTGTGGCCTATCGTTTATACGGGGGCGTATTCGTTGGGTCAGCTCACGCCGTATGTACGTGAGCATTGCGGTGTTTGGGTAGCACAATATGCGTCTAACGCGCCGACTGGTTATCAGACGGTGCCGTGGCTGTATGGCGCGTATGGTGAGGCTATGCGACAGTACACGTCTAATGGTTACGTGTCGGGTTATGGGCCGTTGGACTTGAACTATTTCCGTGGCGAGCGGTGGCAATGGGACGCCTATGCGCGTGGCGAGCGTGATGGCGGTGTTTCGACTACGGCACCGGCACCGGCTCCGGTGCCGGACGCTGGTTGCGCGTCCACGTGTGTGACGGTCGGGCCGGGTGACACGTTGGCCGGTATCGCGGCGGCGACTGGTTTGTTGCCGTGGTCTGATTGGTCGGGGTATGCGTCCGGTAATCCCAATGTGATATATCCCGGTGAAACCGTTTGTTATGGCGGTGGCACTGTTGCGCAGTCAAGCACGAATACGGTACGTACATATACGGTGCAACCGGGTGATAGTTTGTGGGCTGTTTTCGGTACCGATTGGGCGCGTGTCGCATCGGTTAATGGCTTGTCTAACCCGAGTTTGATTTATCCGGGTCAGATTTTGCGTTATTGATAATCATTGTTAATAATCGGCGTGTCGCTTTTGCGCGCGCCGATTTTTTATGTTATAGATATATGTGTTAGCAAAAATGTTAACAAAAAACAGATATAAAGGATAATAATATGCGCAAGATTCGTAAGGTAATCGCTGATAGCGATATCAGCTACTATGACCGAAACGGCGAAATGCAAACGTTCCACACTATCGGAAACATTCGCACCGTTGAAAAAGCAGTTAAAGCGCTTATGGACGCGGGTATCGTCAACGTCCTGATTGATGATATCACCGTACACAAGACAACGTATGCAATGGACGTTGACACGTTCATCGAACACGCCGAACGTATCGTAACCGACAACGATAACGACAACGATACCGACAACGATAACGACAACGATAACGACAACGATAACGAACCCGAGTTCTGATTTTGGAAGGAAACATCATGACCGAAAACAATGAACAGATGAACGACACCGCTAATGAAACCGCTCAGACCACTGTAGACAATTATCGTTACATTTGTACGATGGACAACAGCACTTTTGAGGGCAAACGTGCCATTGTCAACGCGCGTAACAACGCAGTGTCACTGAACAATATCGGTGACACGCCGCTAACGGTCATTGGCGCGTACACCGCGCCGGGCGTGCGTTCTCGGACGGGGCAGAAGTGCGTTAACGTCTATCTTTTTGCAAATGACGGTAATACGTATTTCAGCCAGTCGCAGGGCATTTATCGTAGCGTGTTGGATATTTATGACATGTTCCCCGATTTCAACGCGCCTAACGGTATCCCCGTGGCAGTGAAAACGACGCCGCTCGGTGGTGGCAGGTCTACAAAATCGCTTGAAATCAAGTAGTTTGAAATGAGAGAAAAAAAGCGCCATAAAATAATATGGCGCTTTTTTATGAGGGTGATGAATCATGCCTAGGGCGCGTAAACAGGCGGACGTTTTAACCGCGAAACGCAAGCGCGTGCGCCGTGCGATAAACAGTCTGAAAAAAAGCATCACGGACGCCATGCCCGAGAGTGAGGCAAACGCGCGACGGGATTATATCAAGCGGCTTGAATCGCAGTTGAAAAAAACATATGTCGGGCGCGTGAGCAATCGCGCCATGCGTGAAGAATTGTATCAGCGCGCCAATGAAGCCGCTGACAGGCTCGTGCGACAGGTTGGCGAGGTGCGCGGCGGCAAGGGCCGCGCAATGGAACGCAGACGGTCGTTTAACATTTTCCGCACCGAGATGCGGATGGCATCCAAAGGAATGCCGAGCGCGTTGGGTGAGCTCGGTCGGGAAAAAGTCAAGATTTTTTGGCGATACACACAAAACATATGGCAGAAACCTAATATCTCCCCTGATAAACGTTTGGAGGCCGTGATGAAGGCATATGACGCGGGCTCGCTGAGTGAGCTTTTTGACACCATTATGGCGCGCAACGAAAAAGTACTACAGTACGCCAAAAACATGAAAGCGCACACGGGCGATTTGGAGGATTATACGGATACCGACGGCGGTAGTCCGATATGGCTAGTGGCGGTTTCCCCCGACGTGGTACGATGAAAGCACGTAAAAAATACAGAATTGCGGCGATATTCGACACCGAAACAACGAACATTGGTGAGGGTGCCGAAACGCGCGCGTATCCGATATTGTACATTTTCAACGATTTGCGGGCTACCCTGTTGGAATCGTATGACCCCGATACGGACGATGTACGTTTTTACCGGCGCACGTCCGAAGCGTTGGCGTACATTGATGATTTGATTACGTATGGTTGTGCGCATGGTTATGTGCCGATAATCGCGGCGTATAATCTCATGTTCGACATGCAGACGCTTATGTTGGAATTGGCGCAGTCGTATACGATTGAGGTCAACGCGCAGACCGCAACAAGCGTGTACACGCTCGATTTGTGCGTTGATGGTAATGTGGTGTGCCGTTTTTGGGATACGTTCTATCTTGAAATGGGCGGCCTACGCGCTATGGGTGAGACATGCGGCCTGCCCAAGGCGGTGGGCGATTGGGATTACACACTTGCGCGCACGCCTGAAACGCCGTTGACCGATGAGGAACTGTTTTACGCGCGGCGTGATGTACAGGTGATACCGCAGTATCTGCAATGGCTGTTGCGCGCTAACCATTGGCTCACGCCTGACATGCTGGGGTGTCGCGTATTGACCAAAACCTCGCTCGTGCGACAGATGGCGCGCCGTGAGATCGGCGGACGGCGCGTCACGTTGCAGGGTGGCAAGAAAATCACGTTACAACGCGCTTTTGAAACGACGTGCAATCAGGAGTTTCCGAAAAACTATGAGTCCTATGCGTTGCGCAAGGCGTGTTTTCGTGGCGGTTTGACTTTTACGAGCGCTAAAACCGCAAGCGTTGCCGTGGATAACGTGGCGTCTCTTGACGTTACGTCAATGCATCATGCGTTCATCAACGGGCGTCGTTTGCCGGTTAAATTCGCGGTTGCCCCGCCGGAAATTTTGCAAATCGCGTGTAAGCGTATCGTTGACACGCCGCTTGAAGATGTATTACGTAATTATAGTGACCCGTTTCGCACGGGGTTGCATGTTGCGATACGTTTTACAAACATTAGATTGCGGGCAAACACATGTTTTGCCGATTGGGGTATTGCAATCTGCCCACGTTCCAAGTTCGTGCGGACGTTGCAGGCGGACACCGATTACAGCAACAACGAACGCGCGAAAACACAGGAAAACAGTGTAAGGGCGCACGGCTATGTTGATAGTGCCGTTAATCCGACGTTTGCTTTTGGCAAATTGTATCAGGCGGACGAATGCATCCTGCACGTTAATGAGATTGAGCTGTGGAACGTGGCACAGGTGTATGAGTTTGACAAAATGCATGTATTGTATGGTGAGGCCACCACTAAGACGATTGTACCGCCCGATTACGTGACCCTACAATCAAATATGCTGTTCGCGCGTAAAACCGACGTTAAAAACCTGATTAAACACTACACCGAGGGTGTACCATATGCGGGTGATATACCCGAGTCGATACCCGAGGGAATCGCACGTGACGCTAGGACGGGCACGTTGAGCATGAAATTTCTGCAATCCTATTACGGTAGCACCGTTAAAGGACAATTCAACGGCATCTATGGCACTCAGGCTCAAGACGTCATGAAAGCCGATTACCGCGTGACGGAAAAAGGCGAGCTGGAAGTAGATAAAAATACGATTTGCGCACCTGAGAATTTTGCGAAAAAACGCCCGAAGACACCGCGCGTGCTGTACACGTATGGTATGCGAATTGTAGCCGGGTCACGTATGCATCTTGTGATAGCCATGATGCTGATATATCGGCGTTTCAGCGCGCGTGTCGCCGTCACGGGCGGCGATACCGACAGTCTTAAAATCAGTTGCGCCGATGACGTGACCGACGCGGAACTGTTGGACGCGCTCGAACCATTGCACACCGCGATAGAAAACGCGATCAATCTTATCATGAGGCGCGTCCGAAACACCGCGCCCGACATGGCGTCAACGCTTGATCATATCGGCAAGTTCGAGGTTGAGGACTGCGGCGGCACCACCCGTTACGCCGAGCACGTGGAACTGTGGAACAAGGCGCGTGTGAGTCTGGATATGTCCGGGCGCGTGCATGTCACTTGCGCGGGATTGCCACGGCCCGACGGCGTGTACACCATTGAGGACTGTATCGAGGACATTATGCGTATGGGTCACGGTTTCGCGGAAACGGTACGGTCGGCACTGGGTTATGACGTGTTGGTTGATTATGAGATTTGCCATACGTTGCAACGCAACCGTCCGCATGTGTGGGATAGGTACGTTGGCACCGTCACCGATTATCGGGGTGCGACATATCATGTTGACGCGCCCGAGGCGATAGCGTTGTATCCGTCCGGCAGATGGCTGGGGGAATCGGACAAACAGGCCAACGGCGAGAATCTTGCATACATGCGGGACGTATATAATAGGAATGTTGAGACATTGCCGCGTGAACTTATTGTGCGGGACGGCAGACCTATGATTGTGAGTATTGATGGCGAAATATTACTATGACCGGCTTAGGACGTTAATTCTGCCGCGTAACGCAGACGTGAACATGATTATCGGCGCGCGCGGTTTAGGTAAGACCTACGGTATGCGGAAATACATGATAGAGGATTATTTGAAAAACGGCTATTGTTTCGTGGAAGTGACACGGTTTCGTGAGGAAAACAACGATGTCGCGGCAGACTATTTCAGTCGTATCGTAAAAGATAATATTTTTCCCGATTATGAGTTTAGGACTACCAATAAAATAGCTGAAATTCGCAAAAAGAAAACCGGTAAAAAAGAAAACCCGTGGAAAACAATCGGCTATTTTATACCTTTGTCATTACAACAGCAGAAGAAAAAAAGTACTTACGTTAATGTGCGGAACATTTGCATGGATGAAATCATCATAGATAACGATGACAGATATCACACGTATCTGAAAAACGAATTTGAACAATTGGCGAAACTTGTGGACACCGTCACGCGAGAACGCGCCGATGATACGGGATCGCGCAAGCCGAGAGTATTTCTGCTGGGCAATGCCTGCGACGCTTTCAATCCCTATTTTCAGCATTATGACGTACCGTTAGAACCTGAGTACGGATTACGATGGCTGGGCGGAAAAACATGCCTGTTCGACTATGTACGTGACGATGAATACGCCGAACAAAAAACAAAGAACACGGTAGCGGGGCGTATGCTGAAAAACAACGATGACGTCACTTCTAAAAACAAATTCGCGCGGCATAATACTGATTTTATCGAAAAACCGCACGGACATGCAAAGTTTACGTATGTTTTCCGATGGTTGCAACATGAATACGGCGTGTATGTCGATTTGCGTTGCGGCTATGTTTTCATCTCATCTAGATATGATGGCGGCGCGCATGTACCGTATTTTGCAATTACCCGGACGGACAACAAACTTAACTATCTTACCGCGAACATGGCTAAAGATTTGATACGTAATCTTACATCATATTATGCGCTGGGATATCTGCGTTATGATATGGTGGAAACGCAACACGCCGTAAGTGAAATGCTAAAGAATTTTGGTGTAAAATAACATACGGCATACAAAGAGATGCCGCAGTGAGACCGCTAAAACATTGTCATTGATGTCTACGGTTGACTCCGCCAATGATATGGCCGTGAGGGATAAGCGCGCCGGTTGTCGCTGTGAGTCATGTCGCAAGTATGCTATCCTTAAGCCGTACCGGTTCGGTATTCGTTCGCCGGTACGGCTTTTTTTCATATATGAAAGGAAAAACAAATGGATGACGAAACCACCGAGGAGAGGGACACCGCCGAACGTGATGATCTCACCCCCGACGAATCACACCGTGAAGGCGAGTTCGATGACCTGCGCGACATGCTTACACGGGTGCTTGATAAAATTGACGCAATGAACGAGCGAATCGACGGCATCTACGACAATTTCACGGACTCCGTGGCGCAGATGGTCGAAAACGGCGCAACCGTCAAGGAAACCGACGATGACGCGGCGGAAGCAATCGCACAGGCGGCGGCGGAAGACTTGGAAAACCTCGATTACACGCTGTAACGGATAGGAGAAAATATCATGGCTGTAGATAACGCGACGATTTTGGATAAAGTCCGTACCAAGGGCACCGATGACTACCAGCAACGCATACCGAGCGCGACGCAGACCGGCGTGGCGAATACCATGCGCTATCTGTTCGACCCGATGAACCGCCAATATTTGAATGATTGTGTGTGGAGCATGGTGAACCGTATCGGACTCACCGTGATGGCTCAGAACGCGCCTTTTGAGAACCCGCTGGCGGTTTTCAAGAAAGAGAATCTCTACTGGGGTTCGACCGTGCAGGAGATTGCCGTCAAATGGATTAAGGCGCACGGGTACAAGGATGACGCCGAAGAGCTTCTGAAGATGCACCGCCCCGAGGCCGCCGTCTGGTTCTACGAGAATAACCGTCGTGATCAGTACCCCATCTCATGGACAGAAGATGAGTTGCGGCAGGCGTTCGTTGATGATTTCGGGCTGAATCGTTTTATCGCGCAGATTATGGAGACCCCGCGTAATTGCGATAATTACGATGAAATGAACATCATGCTTGCGCTGATACGCCACTACGAACAGAATCTCGGCTTCTACAAGGTGCATCTTGATAATGTACCGAGCGACGAAACGACCGCCAGGACGTTGCTCAAGGCGTTGCGTTCGACCGCCGGACGTATGCAGTTCCCGAGCACCCAGTACAATGCGCTCAACGTGACCGACATCCCGGCATACGCCAACCCCCAGCAAATGGTGTTGCTGATTGAGCCGGAATATCTTGCGTCGATTGACGTTGACGCTTTGTCCGCAGTCTTCCAGCTGGACAAAGCCGACGTGCCGTATCGTATCGTTCAGGTGCCGAGTCTCGGCATCCCGGGCGCTGTCGCGTTGCTTGTTTCGGCCGACTGGTATCAGGTGCGCGACACCATGTACGGCACCACCCAGTTCTACAACCCCCAGACCTTGGGCAACACTCTGTATCTCAACCATTGGGGAATCTACGGCGTATCGCCCTTCACCCCGTGCGCATTGTTCACCACCGATGCGGGTACCAGCATCAATGTCGTGACGCAGACCGTGACCGGTTTCACACTGACGCCGACGTCGGGCGACGTCAAGGCGGGCGACGTGGTACAGCTCACGCCGAAGCTCACCGCCAACGTGACGCCGACGGGCACCGCCATCGAGGTTGCGCCGAACTCGGCAACCTACGAGGTGTCGGCCAAGCACGGCGCAGAGGGCGCGGCGTTCCAGCTCGATGTCAACACGTTCGTCGATGACCAAGCGCGCTTGCATGTCCAGCGTAACGGTCTCAAGGCGGGCGACGTCATTACCGTGGCCGGCACCGCGACGTATGTCAACCCGACCAGGGAGACCACTGAGCATAAGGCCGAGTGCACTTTCACCGTCAAATAGTCTTCATGTTAAAATGGGTGGTGTTTCACGTGAAACATCACCCTTTTTTTTCGTATAAAGAAAGATATGATATGGACTTCCCACACCTTCAAAACGCAACGAAGTTCCCCGATACTGACACGCGCGTGTACGAACAGTACCGTAATGTTTTCGATTACAATGTTTGGACGCCAAATACGGTAATAAAGTTGTGCCGCGTGAACTGGTACGATGATTATCATGATGTCGTGAAATTCCCCGATGACGCCGCAAGAGACGCATGGTTCGACGCGCTGGACGGCGAAACCGTCAAGCTCACGACTAACATGTATATCGCGCGCGCCGATACGGACGGTATAAAATTGCCCGTACCGTATATGACGGCGCAACGGTATAATTACATTGTCGTTGATTTTTCGCATGATATTGTCAATACGCCGTATCAGAAAACCGACGTGCAGACACGCTATCACTTTTTCGTCACCTCGGTACGCGCCGAAGCGCCGAACACGACAACATGCACGCTTGCGCGTGATGTATGGACGGACTATATCAACAGCACCACAATCAACGGTTTGCTGTTGTCACGCGGACACGCGCCGTTGACGGAAACGACACCGCAAAAACTGTTGGATAACCCACGGGCCAACTGCCGTGATTTCACGCTACCCGACATTGATTATGGCAACGCGGCCACGAACATCAAAAAAAGCACGCCTATCAATTTGCAAAACGGGACAAGATACATATGTTTGTCCGCAACGTTTTCCCCGCAACAATTGCAATCAATGAGCAATGTGCGCGGTACAAACGTCACGGATACCAGCCCGTCATATACCAACGCCGACGCAACGATCAACGGTTTTATATGGGGCGCGGGGAACATAAACACGTCAAACGTAACCGGCGCGGGTACGTCATATAATACCATTGATAACATCACCGCAAGCAACGTGTACATGTACGCGCTGGAATCATCCAAAGTATCGGGTGATTATTTTGATACGCTGTTTGCGTATTATCCACATATCATGTCACAAATAGTATCTGTTTTCGTTGCCACGGCGAACATGATGCACTTCGGAACCAGCACTACGGTTAATGATGTGGCATGGCATACGGTCAGCGGCGCGCGCACAAAACTAGCGGACATTAATCTAACCACAAATGACTTCGGTTATTCGCCCGAATACGCCAAAATAACACGCCTGTACCTCGCACCCTACGCCCACTTGGAAATATCCGACAACATCGGCAATAAAACCCGAGTGGAAATAGCGGAATGCGGCCACCTCTCGGCGCAAACCGTCACATCATTAAGCTACCCGATATTACGACAACTCGCATGGCTTGACGGCATCGGAGGCGACGGCGACACGTCCATAACCATCAACGCCATCAACGGGGCCGCCATCACCGCCGACGTGCCGAACGCGGACATGCTCAAAACGCTCATATCCCATGACATACCGACATATGCGTTGCAACGCCGCGCAATCGACGCGCAACGCGCCGCCTCCTACAATGTCGCCGTAAGTCAGGCACGACAAAACGCCATGCTGACATATGAAAACGGCGCGCGCTCGGCTAATGTCAGTCAAGCAAACACGTATCGTAGCAGTGCGGCGACGGTATCGAACACCGCACGCGCGAATCAACGCGACATAGCGATAAAAAACGAGTCCAATAGTGTGCGGTCGGATAATCTCACATACTCGAACACACGGCAAACCGATGACTTGGGCACTAGCACGGTCAAAATCAACCGTGATGTACGTGATGATAATACCCTACAGAATAAAGCTTTTGTGGAAGGCACCCAAACACAGGCGATAACAAACGTGGCAAGCGCGATAGGCACAATGGCGGGGGCCGCGCTGGTAATCGGCACCGGGGGCGCGGCCTCGCCGGTGGTGGCCGGTGCAATGGCAATCGGCGGCGCGGCGCTTCAGGGCTACAACACCGGTGTTGCAATCACTAACAGCCAAGAACTCAACGCGACATCCAATTATGTTGCAAATGATAAAGCGAAAACCGCAATACAGGCCAACACCGAGCAAACACAACATGCCATAACGCAGGCCACCGCCGTGACCAGTCGCGCGAACACGCAGGCCGACCGCGTTACCGAGTACAGCACAAGCGCGGCTACCGACATGACCGCCACAAGCACGGGCACGGTCAACGCGAACGCGGACGCGTCACGTGGTGTGACGGTTGACAACGCCAAACGAATCATGACGAACGCGCGCGACAACGCGAATGCGTCATGGCGCGACATGCTCAACCAGCCGGCGCAACCGGTCGGCGCGTATGGCGGTGACAATTTCAGACAGGCCACGGGGCTTGACGCCATGACCGTGAAAATAGTCACGGAAGACAACGGCGCGATAGCGGCGGCGGGAGACTACATGCTACGCTACGGGATAGCAAGCAACAAACTCTACAACAAACCGACGCTGACAACGTGCAAGCATTACACGTACTGGCAGACCGCCGACATATGGACGATATGCCCATTGGCGCAAAACGAGCAATTGCAGACAATAAGGGATATTTTCAATACCGGTGTTACAATATGGAACAGGCCCGAGGAAGTCGGCGGCGACTTCGCACACGACAATCTATAAGGTGATAAAATATGGGACGCAAACGTACACATAAAAGGCCGTTGACCCGCGCGGAACTGGGTGAGCGCGGCGCACCGGTATGGCAACAGTCCGAGGCGCTCAACTCGCAAGCGTATTTGATGGCGTATTCGCAAATGTTGAATATCGCGTTATCACGGTTCAAATGGCTGAACCTGCCGAAAACCTGCGACGCTTGGTTTCTGGAATACAATCTATTGTATTTTGGTTACGCGACAATCGCGTTTCCGCATAGCAAGCCCGGCGTGTTTTTCAGCACGCAGGCGGTGACAACATCGAATTTCAACGTGTATTACAAGCCAAAGAAATGGGATAGCTACGGCATCAACGGCTGGCGTTTCCCGGTGAACAACTCAAACGGTGTTTTCATCTACGCCAACCGTGCCCGCACGCCGCTCATCCCAACCATCGAGTTTTTCGCGCATGAGATAGAAGATTTGTACATGACGCGGCGACAGAATCGTTTCAACCAGAAAACACCGTTTATCCTTGAAGTTCCAGCCGGACAGCAAACGGCGGGCATCAACGTCATCAAGCAAATCAGCGGCGGTGAAATGGCGATCATGGCGACACCGGGCTTCACCGATTCCATGAAGGCCAACGTGCTGAAAACCAATGTCGAATATATCGGCATGGAATTACAGAACGACATACAAAACACATGGAATTCGTTCTATCAAGCGCTGGGTATCAAAAACCTACCCTTGAAAATGGAACGACAGACCGCCGACGAAATACAGGATTACGGCGAACCGACCGACCTACGCGCGCTCAGCGAACTGGAGGAACGCCGCGCCGCTTGCGATATACTCAACACAAGATTTGCGAAATACCTCAAGGAACCGATACAAGTCGTGTGGAACGAAGACAACATCTCACGCAATTATGATTATTTGAACAATCTCGAACGATTGGACGGCGATGATAATGCAGAATGACATAGACAGCTACCAACCGTGCGAATCACGCGACGAATTTCATGGCGTGATGACGTACACGTTTGGCGAACTACTCGACGTGCCGGGCGGTGTTGACTGGGATAATGCCGCATGGTCATGGCGGGACGTTGCCTATAATGACACGCAATACACGCGCTGTTGCCGCAAAATCGAAAACCGCTTCTACGACCGGGAACTAGGCGTCATGCCACCGTCAAGATGGCGACGGCACTTTATACGGCTCATACAAGAAATAATGCCGACATTACGCCCACTATACGCGCTTGCAGATAAAAACCCGGATATAATACTAAGCGATAGCGACATATGGCATAAAATGCGAACCGTTTTCAGCGATTTCCCGGCAACTCAACTGACCGAAAATCAGGACTACGCAAGCAACGCAACAGATAATCAATACGAGACAGTCACTAATGGCAATTTCATGGACAAAATCGAACGTATCCGAAACGGTGATTATGTTGACATTGACGTGTTGTTACTTGATCATCTAGAATCATGTTTTAGCCCGTTATGGACTATCAACATAAACAATTACTAGCGAGGTGATTTTCATGGACGCCAATACATTAGCCCGCATCGAAAAACGAATATTCCAAACTTAGCGAAAACATCAACAAACTAGGTGATTATCTATTGAAACAAATGGACAAAAAGAAAACACTGCCAACTGATAATCACTATGAATTGTTGATAAAACAATACGCCATCATGCTACAATACGCCTACGTTTTGGCGCAAAGAATCAACCTCGCAAGGAAGGAAAAATAATGTTTCCATATCTACCGTTTTACTCGGTATGGCCCTACACACCCGCCATACCCGCGTTCTACTGGAACGCCAAAAGCCAAGAGGAAATAATAAAACATATCGCGTGTGAAATCGACCACATAACGGCATATCTTGATGAAATTGTAACCGACATAAACAAAACATTGACCGACTATGATACAAGAATAAAAAACATTGAAGCACACATAAACGACTATGCAATCGCCATAGCGCAAATACAGGAACAAATCGAACACATAGGAGACACACAACTGGTCTGGAACATCACAAAAGGCGAATACACTGACAGTAAAACAGCACTACGCGACTTGTACCGCGAACTAGCAGTGTACGGCGCGCGCGTCACTCAAATAGCCGATATCAACACCGGCAAACTATCCGAGCACCGTACCGACGAAACATCCGCAATCGGCAATCTTACCATATTCAACGACACAACACCACGTGTCACTAATCCAACCACCGGCGATAAATACCCGCCACTATCATAAAAAAGGAGTATCATGGATAACACCACGAATTATGCACTGGAAAAATATGCGGCGGGGAGTTCCGCAAATCTACTTGACCAATACAATTCATCAATGGATAAAATCGATGCCGCCATAAAAAGCGTCAGCGATAAAGCGGACTTAGCATTAAACGACAACGTGCTACCGGACGGCCTAGCCGCATTCATAAATGCGTTAGGTCTAACCGGGTCTAACGCGCAAACACTTGGCACCACTCTCAACCACATATTAAACCGTACCGGCACGGAAACTTTTACCGTTACCGACCTCAGCGCACTCAAAAAAACCGCAGAGGGCTACCCAATTCCATCGGCCAAGTAAGGGCATACCATCATGGCAACAGAAACACCGTTCTATCATCTGCCACTATACGAAACAGGCGACTTAGCCGATTTACGCGACGGTTACAACGCCGCAATGCGTATCCTAGACCGCGTAATACATCAACTAAAAGTACAGGAAGAAATAAATCACCCGACAAACCTCAAGAAGGACAACTAACATGACCGGCTACACAACCAACTTCAACCTCGAAAAATATCAAACCGGCGACGCGGCAAACCTCAATGATCAATACAATGCGTCAATGGACATTATCGACGATAATCTATACAAAATCAACACTAACGCAAACACTGCGGGCGGTAAAGCCGCGCAAGCGTTAGAAACAGCACAAAACAATACCAACAAACTCACAGCACTAGGCGTAACCGATACCGAAACCGCAACACAACTCAAAAACAAAATAAACAACACCGCCGAAACAGCACAAAACAACACTCAAAATCTCACAGCATTAGGCGTAACCGATACCGAAACCGCAACACAACTCAAAAACAAAATAAACAACACCACCGAAACCGCACAAAACAACAAAACACAAATTACAACAATAAACAATTACATCCAAGTAAACGAAATGTTCAACATGCGCGGCGACAAAATCATGATCACGTTCGGTGACAGCTACGCATCTCCCACCGATAACACGTCATGGGCAGTGCAAGTAGCAACAAAACTAGGCTGGACACTCAAAAACTATGCAATAGGCGGCGCGGGATACATCGAACCAAACACAACATATCAAACAGAGTTCAATTCCGCACATCAAGACAATACATATGACCACAACAAGGTGTCACTAGTTATAATCGGCGGCTCAAGAAACTCAAACGATGGATACAGCGGCAAAATAAAAACAGCCGCAACTGCATTATTCCAACAATGCATAAACGAATACCCTAACGCTAGAATAATAGCAATACCCATGTTATGGGATAATAACACCGTATCCGACTATTGGCGTTACAACGCGGGCGAAATCGAACAAGCCGCAATCGAAAACGGAATAGAAAGCATCCCGTGGGCATGGACATGGAACATGGGTAAACCAGAAAACATCAAAAACGATAAGATTCATCCTAACGAAAAAGGCACTACAATAATCCGAAACTACATTCTCCGCTACCTAACAGGCACATACACAGGCAGACACGAACACTGGGTATGGAGAAAACCCGACAACCCAGCCGCCGGAATGCTCTCAGTCAACGCAAGCGGCGGAACAATCAGCTACGCATTCCAAATGGAAAACGGTGTCACACCGGCCGAGTGGACTAGCATAAGCGGTTTGCCGCAATGGGCGTGGAACGATAAAGACAATACCAACTCAGTACGCAAATGGACACTACAGGTATCTAACAACGCAAATGAAGCAACACTATTCAAAATAAACGCAGACGGTACCTTCGGAATACAACCCTACGCCACTACAGGAAGCCACGGCACACCTAACGGAGCCATGGCCGGACACTTCACCACAGCATGGTAACAACATAATAAAGCCGGTTGGTAACAAAACCAACCGGCTTTTATTACATCAATCACCAAACATAATCATCAATTGAAACAACATAGCAACCAACACCATTTTTAACACCACAACACACAAAATCAAAATCACAATCACCATATTTAAATTCAAGCACCCTAGTAAGGGCTGATTTAAACGTGACCACACTATCATCAATCTCCTCACAAGCACGAACAGTTGTCTCAAAACCGTCAACATCAACCTTATATACATTATCCGGTGCAATCTCAGTCACATAAGCCTTAACTTCAAACATTTTATTTTTTCCTATTCTCTAATGTTTTTTGTTGATATCTCAAATATAGCACACAACAAAACACG
>UMLK01066624.1_pt1 | contig 16277 bp, 17 predicted proteins | sample 1966541 | NCBI WGS metagenome assembly UMLK01 (sample SAMEA4836198, study PRJEB28245) | human gut metagenome | biome: gut microbiome; material: fecal sample | place: Denmark | collected 2008 | reverse complement strand
CGGGAGGATAGATAGCTGCCGGTTAAAACAAATAAGGCATACCAGTAGGTATGCCTTATTTGTTTATTGCTACAGGGTATCTATCCGACCGGGGTACCCGGAAAAAGCGAGTCGCCGTTTAGTGCCGAGCCAGAAGGCGAAGGCAATAAACGTGACAGCGAGCTTTCGCAGAATATGCGACTGAATAGGGAGCATATGTAGCGTGCGTAGATAGCTGCCGGTTGGAAAAGAAGCATACCTTATGGTATGTTTCTTTTTTTATCTAACGGGAAAAGTAATGCACTAAGCACTGCCTTTTTTGCTTTCTTATGGATTTTTATTTTTTATCTTTCAACTATTATTCTAATTATTCTAACTCGTATATCTCACAAAGTTTATATAGATTTTCATGCTTATTTTTATTCAGAAATTCTTTTAAAAACGTTATTCTTTAATACATAAATACTGTTTTGTTAGCATAAAACAACTGTAAATTTTGTTGCAAATATTGTGGCTAAAAAGTGAAGTTGACATAAATTTTTCGCAAATTTCCTTAATTCGCTTGACTTACTACTTTTATCCATTTAATATAAATACCAATAACCCTTGTATACATATTAAATTAAAGGGTGCGGTAATTTTTATTTTATTGTAAAGGAGTTAAGGGAAAGATGGAAAGAAAGACTATGACAAATTTTCGTTGGAAGGTTGCCTGGCTTATTTTTGCAATCAGCTTTGTATCTTATATGGACAGAGTAAATTTGTCAGTTGCAACACCTGTAATTATGCAGGAATTTGGTTTTACTAAAATTGATATGGGTTTAATCCAGTCCTTCTTTTTTGCAGGGTATGCTTTATTTCAGGTTCCGGGCGGAATGATGGCTGAACGCTTTGGACATCGCTTAACCGGTTCTCTGGCAGTTGTTTGGTGGTCTGTTTTTACAGCACTTACAGCCGTTGCAAGCGGTAAATTTTCCTTTGCAACCGTTCGTTTATTATTCGGCGTTGGTGAAGCGCCTATTTATCCTGCTGCGGCTATTGCCGGTCACCGCTGGTTTAATAAAGGCGAAAAAGGCAAAGTAAGTTCTTTCATTTTAAATGGCTGCTTTTTTGGCCCAGTTGTAGGGCCGGCCGTTACGGTAGCTTTAATGGCTGCTTTAGGTTGGAAAGCCGTATTTTGGCTGTTCGGTGTTATAGGTGTTCTGCTTGGCGTATTGTGGTTTAAGTTTGTACCCGATAATCCTAAACAAAGCCCGTATGTTAATGAAGCTGAACTTGAACATATTAATGACGGACGCGAAAATACTGTTGAAGCAAAAGAAATTGCTCCATGGGGCAAATTATTAAAATCTTCTCAGTTTTGGTCCCTTGGTTTGCAGTTTATGATAACTGACTACATTATGTATGTATTCTTGGCATGGCTGCCGCTTTATTTAATGGAAGTACACGGTTTTTCTCTTTCTAAAATGGGTCTGTGGGCTGCTGCTCCGTGGCTTTCGCTGATGGCTGTGGTTTCCTGCTGCGGATATCTGTCCGATAAAGCTATTGCTGCCGGATTTTCTCAAAATCTTGTTAAAACGTCTACCGGTGCCGTTGGTATTTTGCTTTGCGCCTGCACTTTATTTATTGCAACAAGAACGGCAGACCCGATGATGAATGTTTTCTGGCTTTCGGTTGCATTAGGTTCTTTGGGCTTAACGATGAGTGCTTCCTGGTCAAGCGTAATTTCTATGGGCGGCCGCTTTGCCGGTTCTGTTTCCGGTTGGATGAACTTTTGGGGCAATATAGGCGGTGTTTTGGCACCGAGCGTAACGGCATGGGTTGCAACCACTTATGGCTGGCAGGCAGCTTTGGCAGTAACCGCTGTTTCCGGCATTGCCGGTGCCGTATTGTGGCTTTTTGTTAAACCGGATAAAGCTATTGTATAATTTTAAAACTGATAAAAGAGGATAACAGTCTGTTTCAGGCTGCTATCCTCTTTTTTATGCATTTATTTCTTTTTTCAGGTATTCCAGAAATTTTTGATAGGCTTTGGAAAAAATCTGGTATTTTTTCCAGGCAATGCTTAAATTTACTTTTAAATCCGGTTTTAACGGACGGAAGCACAGGCTGCTTCCATCGCCGGTATTAACAAGTTTATCTAACGATAATACATAGCCAAAACCTTCTTCTGCCATAATAGCGGCGTTAAAAACAAGATTATAGGTGCAGGCAATATCAAAATGTATATTATGCTGCTGCCCCCAGGAGGTAAGTTCCTGGTTAACTGCCTGACGCGATACAATCAGCGGCAAACCTGCCAAATCAGATGGTGTAATATACTCTTTTGCTGCCAGCGGCGCGTTTTTAGGCATAATAACACCCCAGGTATCATAAGCCGGAAGTTTTAAATAATCGTATTTATCAATATCGCCTGCGGTAATAAAAATGCCGAAATCAAGCAGGCCTTTTTCCATGCGTTCGGAAACGTCTTCGGCATTGCCGCTGTATAAATGGAAACGGATATCGGGGTAATCTTCCTTTAAGCGCACTGCCGTTCTCGCTATTATCCGCATGGCGTCACTTTCCCCGCAGCCAATATAAACATCGCCGCTGATGTCCTGCCCTTCCGCTAAAAATTCGGCTTCGGTTTTATCGGCAAGCGCTATAATTTCCTCCGCACGTTTGCGCAGCCTCATACCGTCCTCCGTTAAAGCAATTTTGCGGTTGCGCTTACCGCGGATTAAAAGCTGTTTGCCAAGTTCTTCTTCTAAATCCATCAGCTGTCGCGATAAGGTTGGCTGGGTAATATGCAGAAAGTCTGCCGCATCGGAAATGCTTTCTTCGCGGGCGACGGCAAGAAAATAGCGCAGAACCCTTAATTCCATTTAAAACACCTCCCATTATAAAAATTATAAGTTGATATTATATGCCCGTCAAGCATGAATCTTAATTCAATATAGGTATTTGATAGCGAATTGCAGAAAGCTTATACTTATAAACAAAGGGGGCGGTGCTTTGAAAAAAGACGAAAGAGTTATTTTGGAAAGCATTTTAAAAGACTGCGGCTGTGCCAAAGAAATTATAGCTTCCTGTCTGCAAATAAAGGAAAAATATGGCGAACAGGAAATTTTACCTGTTTTGCAGCAAGAACGATACCGCCTTTTGCAAAAAATTCATGGAGAACAACAAAAACTTGATATTTTGGATTATGTAATTTTTAAACTGAAACAGGGAGGACTTAAAGATGTCTAAAAATATTTTGGTAATTTCGGCAAGTTTAAGAAACGGCAGCAATTCTGATATATTGGCGGATGAATTTATGCGCGGAGCGTTGGAAAGCGGCAATAAAGCAGAAAAAATTACCTTGCGCGGCAAAAGCATTAATTTTTGCAAAGGCTGCCTTGCCTGCCAGAAAACAGGCAAATGCGTTATTAAGGATGATATGGCAGAAATTTTGCCAAAAATGCAGCAGGCAGATGTTATCTGTTTTGCTTCGCCTGTGTATTTTTATGATATGTGCGGGCAGCTTAAAACATTTTTAGACCGTACCAATCCGCTTTTTCCGGCGGAATATAATTTTACGGATATTTACTTTTTAATTACTGCTGCCGATACTGAACAGTCTGCTTCCGAAGGGCCGCTAAAAGGTTTGCAGGGATGGATTGACTGCTTTGAAAACGCGGGCTTAAAAGGAGTAGTTTGCGGGCTTGGCGCGGAAAAACCGGGCGATGTAAAAAGTATGCCAGCCATGAATGAAGCGTACATGCTTGGTAAACAGGCTTAAGGCAAATAAAATGAAGAAAATAATTTTACTTTTAGTTTTGCTGGCTTTTGTTATTACAGGATGTGCGTTTAATGCATCAGCAGGCAATAGCCCGGCTGATTGTTCGGCGGCACATGCCGCTGTCGGAGGGGAAGAAATGAAACCGTTAAAAATAACGATTAATGGGCAAAAATTTACGGCAGAATTATATGATAATGAGGCTGCACAAAAATTTATGCAGCTGCTGCCGTTAAGTTTAACCATGAAAGAGTTAAACAGTAATGAAAAGTATTGCTATCTTGACACGGCTTTGCCAACAAATGCACAAAAGCCGGGAAAAATTAATGCCGGGGATATTATGCTTTTCGGCAATGACTGCTTGGTTGTGTTTTATAAAAACTTTAATACCAGTTACAGTTATACCAGAATTGGCAGAATAGAAAATACGGAACATTTGGCAAAAGCCGCAGGCAGCAGCAGTGCAAAAATTGAATTTAGTTTATAGCAGGGGGTAAAAATGAATATTATTCAAAACCGCACAATGGATGAAGAACGTGCGTTATATGGCTTACATAATGCAGACGTAGTGAACTGCGAATTTTCCGGACCGCTTGATGGGGAATCTGCATTGAAAGAATGCGGTAATATTAACATAAAAAACTGCCGGTTTTTGCTGCGCTATCCTTTATGGCACTTAAACGGCGGCAGTATGGAAAATTCGTTAATGACGGAAACCTGCCGTGCTGCAATGTGGTATGACAAAAATTTTATTATTGAAAGCACGGAAATAAACGGCATTAAAGCCGTACGCGAATGTGATGATGTAACGATAAAAGACTGTAAAATAAATTCTGAAGAGTTCGGCTGGTTCTGCCGCAGAATGAAGATTGAAAACTGCGGACTTGTTTCCGTTTATCCGTTTTTGCAATGCCGCAATCTTGAAATTAACGGGCTGAAGATGCAGGGCAAATATTCTTTTCAGTATGCAGAAAACGTAACTATAAAAAATTCCGTACTCGATACTAAAGACGCTTTCTGGCACAGCAAAAACGTAAATGTTACCGACAGCATTATAAAAGGCGAATACCTTGCCTGGTATTCCGAAAATCTGCATCTTATACGCTGCAAAATAATTGGTACGCAGCCTTTATGCTATGCCAAAGGGCTGGTTATGGAAGATTGTGAAATGCAGGATTGTGATTTGGCCTTTGAATACAGTGACGTAAAAGCCAGCATTAAAGGAACGGTGGAAAGCGTAAAAAATCCGCTCAGCGGGTATATACATGCCGGACGGATTGGCAAAATTATTATAGATGAGCATTGTGCTAAAAATACCTGGTGTGAGATAAAAACATTAAAATAAAAATATTAAAAAATAAAAACAGGGTTTGCTGCAAACGTAAAATAATGCAGTGAACCCTGTTTTTTTATTATACCTGTTGCAGAATTTCTGCTTCCAGTTCTTTTAAGGTTTGGTTTTCAAGATTATCAAAAAAATATTGCCGTTTGGGATGCAGCCCTAATGATTTGCTGACTGCAAGATTATATTCGGCGCCTTTTTCAAAATCTGTGGCAATATAAGTTGTTTTATCTTTTACTGTATCAAACAGCTGCTGGCCTTTTTCAGTATTAATCATCACCAGTGTTACGCCTTTATCATCATCAAATTCGGGAAATTGCTTATCTATGCCCCAATAATCGGCAATGGTAACATCGGCCAGGCTTCGTTTGTTGTTAAAGGCACAGTCACCGCAACTTGGGCGGATGCTGACGTTGTTTAAAAACAAACGCATATACGTTTCACGCCGTTTGGATGAACCCATACAGTGATTTTCTGTTAAGAATAAAGTTTTGCCCCGTTTCCAGCCGTCGGCTTTATCGCGGAATTTAACCTGCGTTACGGTTTCGCCGGTGTCTGCGGCAATTTCCGTCAGGTGTTTGTTATACACTTTGGCGCTTGGTACGCCATGGCACACAACGTCAACCGTCAGTAAATTTGCGTAATCTTTCATTAAAAAGCCTTTCAGCCCGCCAATCTGGCAGGGCGTACCGCTGAACAGAACTTTTTTGCCGTCAGCAAGTAATGTGCGTACCTGCTTAAAAATACCGTTCATATTACTTTGCACATATTTGGAGCCGCGCAGCTTTGCAAGTTCTTGCATGGTGGAAACTGCTGTATGGCAAACTTGCAGGTTTCCGTCAAATGCAGCGCCGAAAACAACGCCGCCGCTGTTCAGTACCTGCTCTGCAAAAAGCGTAAACATACCGCCGCTGGAACTTGTAAAGCGTACGGAATTATCAATATTTTTTGCCCCATATACATTTATAATGCCGTGTTTATCAGGTTTGTGCAGCAGCGGGCAAACTTTTTCGCACAGTCCGCAGTCAATGCAGAGCGCTTCATCAATCTGCGGATAGCAAAAGCCTTCTTCGTCCGCTTGCATTGCAATACAGCCTTTGGGGCAAATTGATGCGCAGGCAGTACAGCCGCAGCAATCGTGTTTGGAAATTAGTTTGAGCATGTAAACACCTTCTTTTTATTAAAATTTTATATAGGAAAAAAGGTCATTTTATTATTTGTCGGAAAAAATGTAATATCTTATGGCGGATATAGTAAGCAGCCAAAAATTAAGAAAAATATATATCGAAAGAAAAACCCAAAGAAAAGAGCCTACTTTTATTACAGCTAATTCGTTGCTTTGGGCAAATACCGAAAAATCAAAGTAATAGCTTTGTATAATAAACGAAATGCCCCATTGTACGGCATAAGCGGCCATCTTTTTGATGGCAGGATTTTTCTTCAGTTTGGAGCTTATCAGCCTGCCGGTTGCGTAAAGCAGCAGGCTATAGGCTGCTATGGCGGCAAGAATCAGCAGAGAGTATAGGCTGCCGTACATCAGGCCGTATGTTTTGGTTAACTCCAGGGCAGTAAGGCAGAAATGAAAAAGTAAAATTAAGCCGGCCATTATGTAGACAAATGGATAAAAGAAGTAGTAAAACGGGCTTTTTATTTTGTCTTTCTGCATGGCAAATGCTCCTTATGTCAAAAATTTTCCAAAAAGAAATTAACAAAAGTTTTGGCAACGGTTGAAAGGGGCCTGCCTTTAACAACAGAGAGTGTCTTTTCGACAAATAAACGCTCGTCCTCAATTTGTTTCGGCACCAGGCAGGGGTCAAACAATTCATATTTTTCGGCAGGTACTATGGCAACGCCAATGTTTTGCGTAGCCCAGGCAATGGTAGAAAGTTTGGTTGTATTAATGCTTAATACCTGCGGCAAAAGGCGCGAATCGCTGCAGGTGTTTAAAAACAGCGTGCTGCACCCGCGCGACAGGCATAACGGCACATCTTCCAAATCGTCAAGCAGAATATGCGGCTTATTGCCGTTAAGGTAGGGGCTGTCCTTATGAAAAAGTGCAATTAAACGGTCACGCTTGCGGTAAATGGTTTCAAAGCGGTTAACTTGCAAAAGCGGTGCGTTGGCAATGCCTATTTCTGTTTTGCCGTCCAAAAGCTGCTGCGTTTGTTCGTCGATAGGCACTTCGTACAGCTCGTAATTTATTTGCGGGTACTGACGTGAAAAACGGCTTAAATAATTTTTAATGAAGGAAATTGACATCGACGGCGACAGGCTGAGGCGCAGCGTGCCCGAAAAACCGCCTGCGCAGTCGGCAATTTCTTTAATAATATTATCTTCCGTGGAGCAGATATATTTTGCCTTGTTGTATAAAATGCAGCCTGCTTCGGTAAGTTCAACCGTATGGCCGCCGCGCTTTAAGTTAAGCAGCGGTGTGCCGAATTTTTTTTGCAGTGTTTTAAGCTGATTGCTTAATGCCGGCTGTGCCACTGCAACACGTTTTGCAGCGGCGGATATGCTGCCGGCTTCTACTATGGCGATAAAGTTGCGGTAATATTCTATATTCATAAAAACTCCTTTAAATTTTGTCTGTTTAGATTATACTACAAATCTAAAAATATATAAAGATATGATAAAATCAGCTAAGTTATATAATAAAATTTTATATGTTTAGTGGCTTTCGGCTTTTAAAAGTCTTTTATTAAAGTGGTTTTTATTAAAAATAGGAAAAACATATAAATAAAAATTATATTTATTGTAACAAAACGGTATTTTACATTATATGCTTTTGCGATTACACTATAATTAAGGTATAAGTTGTTACGAAAGAAGGGGGTAAAATGTTAGGAACAGACAGGCTGCGCAGTACAGCGTTGTTTGAAAAAATAGCAACGCCGGAACAGGCGGCTGCGCTTATTGAAGATGGCATGAACGTCGGTGTCGGCGGTTTTACGCCGTCGGGTTATCCTAAAAAAACAACAATGGCGCTGGCAAAAGCCATAAAAAACGGCAAAAAATGCCGCATTAATATCTGGAGCGGCGCTTCGGTAGGACCGGAAATTGAGGAAGAGCTTGCTGCAGTGGGCGGCGTTAAAAGCAGAATGCCCTACTATGCGGCTTCCAATAAATCTATGCGGGCAGGCATTAACGGCGGCCGGATTGATTATATAGATTTACATTTAAGCCATTTTGCCCAGCAGGTAGATTACGGCTTTTTCGGCAATGTGGATGTGGCAATTGTTGAAGCTGCCGCTGTAAACTCCGACGGAAGCATTGTACTTGGCCCGGGCGTCGGCAATATACCCATGTTTGTAAAGCATGCCCAAAAAGTAATCGTTGAAGTTAACACAACAATTCCTTTAAGTATGGAAGGTATGCACGATATTTATATTTGCGCCAAACCGCCGCACAGAACGGAAATACCAATTTACCATGTCGGTGACAGAATCGGTTCGCCATATTTGGAATGCGGTCTTGATAAAATTGCCTGCATTGTGGAGTCGGATATTGTTGACCATGTACGCAATTTGAATCCGCCTGATGAAAACAGTATAAAAATAGCTGGCTTTCTGGTTGAATTTTTGGAACACGAACAAAAATACGGGCGTCTGCCGCAGGAGATGCTGCCCATACAGTCCGGCGTAGGCAGTATTGCTAATGCTGTTTTAATAGGGCTCTCACAATCAAAATACGAAAATTTGAAAATGTATTCCGAAATTTTGCAGGACGCGGTATTCAGCCTTATCAAAATAGGCAAGGTGTCGCAGGCATCGGGCTGCGCTTTTACGCCGTCGCCGAATGTATGGCAGATGTATAAGGAAAATCCTGATTTATACCGTAAAAGTATAGTGCTGCGCCCTCTTGATATAAGCAATAATCCGGAAATTATCCGCCGTTTGGGCGTTATTTCCATTAATACTCCGCTTGAATTTGATATTTACGGGCAGGCAAATTCCACGCATGTTATGGGTGCTAGCATGATGAATGGCATCGGCGGCAGCGGAGATTACATGCGCAACGGTTATTTAACCATTTTCTGCACGCCGTCAACAGCCAAAAAAGGCAGTATTTCTAGCGTTGTGCCAATGGTAACGCATGCCGACCATACTGAGCATGACACTATGGTGTTTATTACCGAACAGGGCATTGCCGATATCCGCGGCCTGCCGCCTGTTAAACGCGCCAAGCTGATTATTGAAAAATGTGCTCACCCGGATTATAAAGCGCAGCTTTTGGAATATTTGCAGCAGGCGCAAAGAAAAAACGCCCATATGCCTGTGGATTTAACGCATGCGTTTGATATGCAGGCTCATTACGAAAAATACGGAACGATGAAAATATAAGGAGGATTACCATGGATAAAGAAAAATTGCAGCAGGGATTAAACGAATATGAAGCTAAGGTTGCCAAAGCTACGGCAAAATTTCCGGAACGCAAAAATTTTGAAGTGCAGCGTTTGTATACGCCTCTTGATATAGAAGATTTTGATTATGGCGAAAAACTCGGTTTTCCCGGGCAATATCCGTTTACACGCGGCGTGCAGCCTACAATGTACCGCGGCCGCCTGTGGACTATGCGCGCCTACGCCGGTTTTGCCACGGCTGAAGAAACCAACGCGCGTTATAAATATTTGCTGGAGGCCGGGCAGACCGGGCTTTCTGTTGCCATGGATCTGCCAACGCAGATTGGCCTTGATAGTGACCACGAGCTCAGTCATGGCGAAGTAGGCAAAGTTGGTGTAGCCATTGATTCGCTTGCCGATATGGAAGCGCTGTTTGACGGTATTCCATTGGATAAGGTAAGTACATCCATGACGATTAACGGGCCTGCGGCAGTGCTTTTGGCAATGTATGTTGCCGTTGCGGAAAAACAGGGCGTTAAGCCGGAAGCCTTAAAGGGCACAATCCAAAACGATATTCTGAAAGAATACATTGCCCGCGGCACTTATATTTTCCCGCCGCGCCCTTCTATGCGCCTCATTACCGATACTTTTGAATACTGCTCTAAAAATATTCCCAAATGGAATACAATCAGCGTCGGTGCTTACCATATCCGCGAGGCCGGTGCTTCCGAAGTGCAGGAAATTGCTTTTGCGTTCGCCAACGCCATGGCCTATATCGACGCGGCTATTAAAGCAGGGCAAAAGGTTGATGATTTTGCACCCGGCATCAGCTGGATTTTTACAGCCGGGCTTGATTTCTTCGGCGAAGTTGCCAAATTCCGCGCGGCGCGCCGCCTGTGGGCACGCATTATGAAAGAACGTTACGGGGCGTCCGTGCCTAAAGCCCAGATGCTGCGCGTGCATGTGCATACGGCTGGCAGCGTGCTTACGGCGCAGCAGCCTTTAAACAACGTGGTGCGCATTACCTGGCAGGCGCTTAGCGCAGTACTTGGCGGCATACAGTCCATGGCATGCTGCGCTTATGACGAAGCAATTGCGCTGCCGACGGAAGAAAGCGCAACGCTTGCCTTGCGCACACAGCAGCTTCTGGCTTACGAAAGCGGAGTTACCGATACCATTGACCCGCTGGCTGGTTCCTACTACATTGAAACCTTAACCGATAAAATTGAAAAAGAGGCTTATGACTATATTGATAAAATAGACCGTATGGGCGGTGCCGTTGCTGCTATCGAGCAGGGCTACATGCAGCAGGAAATGGCGGCACATGCTTACGAATACCAGCATGAGGTAGAGCTTGGCAAACGTACCGTTATTGGTGTTAATAAATTTAATGACAGTAAGAAACTTGCGGAACAGGACGTGCTTACGGCAGATTTAAGCGTTGGCGAACGCCAGATTGCGCGCCTTGAAAAAATGAAAGCCGCACGCGATAACGATGCCGTTAAAGCAGCGCTTGAAAAACTGCGCGAAGCAGCCAAAGGCACGGAAAATTTAATGCCTTACTTAATTGATGCCGTTAAAACTTATGCGACATTGGGTGAAATTTGCGGTGTGCTGCGCGAAGAATTCGGCGAATATAAACAAAGCGGCAGCATGTTTTAAACAAGGCGGGTGAACAGCGATGAATGAAACTGCTCAGCTTGCAAAATTTACGGCGGAAATGGAATTTGACAAATTGCCTCCGCAGGCAGTACTGATGGCTAAACAATGCCTGCTGGACTGGCTTGGTGTTGCGCTGCGCGGAGCGCACGAAGAACCTGCCCGCATTTTGCGCGAAACTGCTTTAAAAATGTGCGGCACAGGGGAAAGCACGGTGTTTGATGGCGGCAGCAGGCGTGTTGACCCCGTAAGCGCCGCCCTTGTTAATGGCGCTGCCTCACATACGCTTGATTTTGACGATTTGCACAATCCTTCTATTATACACTTGGCAACGGTTGTAATACCGGCAGCCGTTGCCGTGGCGGAAGCCTGCCATAAAAGCGGCAAAGCCCTGCTTACGGCAATCTGTGCCGGGTATGAAGCCGGGGCGCGTGCCGGTGAAGCCATTATACCGGAATCTTATTTTTACTGGCATACAACAGGCACTGCAGGAATTTTCGGCAGTGCCGCGGCGTCAGCATCACTTTTGGGACTTGATGCACAGCAGACAAATATGTGTCTCGGCAGTGCCGGAACGCAGGCCGCAGGCTTGTGGGAATTTTTAAAAGAAGGCGCAATGAGCAAAGCCCTTCACGCCGGGCGTGCCGCCAGTGCCGGTGTTTTTTCGGCATATCTTGCGCAGAGCGGGTTTACGGCTGCCAGCAGAATTCTAGAAGGTGAAAAGGGCTTCTGCCCGGCTCTTTCCAAAGCGCCGAGAATAGAAAAAATTACGCAGAACCTTTCTTACAGCGACTTAAAAATTCAGCACAATTCCTTTAAACCCTACGCCTGCTGCAAACATGCCCATGCGGCGGTTTACGGCGCACAAACCTTGCGCAGCAGTCACGACATAAAGCCGGAAGATATTGACTGCGTAAAAATCAGGGTAAATAATATAACCGATTTTCTTATTAATAATCCTGCACCGCAGAATGTTTACGGATGTAAATTCAGCATACAGTATTGTGTGGCGGCGGCGCTTGTTTACGGCAAGGCAGGCGTTGACGAATTTAATGCCCGGGCGCGCAGCAGTACTGTTATGCAGAAAATAATGGATAAAATTTCAGTAGTAAAAGACGAAAAACAGGAAATGCTGAACAGGGAAAATCCTGCAAAACTTGCTTCGGAAATTATTATAAAAATGAAAGACGGCGTAAAATACCAAATGCAGGTTGATTACCCAAAAGGTGACCCGGATAACCCTATGACATGGGATGAAAGCAATGCTAAATTTATTGCGCTTGCAGAACCTGTTTGCGGATGCCGGAAAGCCGAAAAATTGAGCGCATATATAAAAAATATTGAAGAAATAAGCGATATAACGGCAGAATTTAAGAAAATTTTTTAACAAAGAATAAAAAATAACAGCTTGTCATTATTAAAAACGGCAGGCTGTTATTTTTTACGCAGCGGATTTATTATATTTAATATAATAAAAATTATATTAAATATTAAAAGAAAAGGATGTTTCGCAAAAATTACTTTATTTTGCATAAAATATAAAAATTTAATAGATAAATGGACAAAAATAGTGTATAATATTTATACAGTTAAAAACGGAGTTTAGATTTTTGTAGTTTTAACAAAATCTGCCGGGTTGTTACAAAAAAGTCAATGGATACAAAGGGGGATTTGTTATGTCTGTAAAGAGAGTTATAGACAACAAAAAAATCGGTGCCAATATCAGGCTGGCGCGTGTAAAAAAAATGATGAGCCAGTCCGAACTTGCAAAACTTCTTGGTGTAACACAGACTCATATGAGTAATCTGGAACGCGGACGCTGCGGCATTACTGTAACTATGCTTAACGAACTGACAAACATTTTTGAAGTAGAAACCGATGCACTTTTATATGGTACCCCCGGGACCCATTCGGATACAAGCCTTGCAGGTGTTGTTAAAAACGGCGGAATAGAAAATTACACCCTTGGCGATTTAATTAAAGCGGCAAAACTTTTGGATGGATGCGAATAAAAAATACCGGCACCTGCTTTAATGCAGATGCCGGTATTTTTTACTGCTTGTCTTTCGGGTTTAAAAAGTTATTCCAGTTGTAGGCAAATATTCCCCCGCCTATAACTGCAAAACCGCATGATAAGCGCAATGCATAATTGCTGAAACCGAACATATCTAAAATAGTATAGCATAATAAACCAACCACCAGCATTACAACCGGCAGCGTTATCAAAAACATCGTTGCTCCAAAACCTTTGGTCATGCGTTTTAAAAAATCTTCAAACATAATGTTACCGCCTTAAAAGTATTTTATAATTATTATACTTGAGCAGCCGCTAAAAGCAAAGTTTTTTATTATCATAAGTATGTTATAATAAAATTAAACTTAAATACGAAAGGAACTTACAGTTATGAAAATAAAACTTATTGCCAGTGATATGGATGATACACTTTTAAATAATAACAGAGAAATTTCTCCGCGCAATGAAGCGGCCATAAAAAAAGCTATCGAAAGCGGAATTGTTTTTACGCTTGCTTCCGGGCGTATGTATTGCTCAATGCGGCCGTATGCGCAGAAACTTGGCCTTGATGTGCCGCTGGTATCGTATAACGGCGCACTGGTTAAAGGCGCGCTCAGCGGAAAGGTTTATGTAAACAGCCCGCTTAAATTGCAGACAGCGCTTGATTTATTGCAGTACGTTAAAGAAAACGGGCATTATGTACAGGTTTATATGGGCGATAAATTATATGTAAAAGAAGAAAACGAATATTCGCGTATGTACGCTAAAATTTCCGGTATTCAGGCTGTGGCGATAGGCGAAGAAATTTACAGCATTAAAGAAGCTCCAAACAAACTGCTTTTAATGACAACAAACGAAAATTTTGAAGCAACATGGCAAGACGTGGAAGAAAAGTTTAAAGGGCGTGTAGACGTAACAAGTTCCAAAGATAATTACCTTGAACTTATGGAACCGGGCGTTAATAAATGGCAGGCGGTAAAAAGCCTGGCGGAAAACTTCGGCATTAAGCCGGAAGAAATTATGTGCATCGGTGACAGCAACAACGATTTAAGCATGATTAAAAACGCCGGTATTGGTGTAGCTGTTGCCAATGCCAAACCGCAGGTACAGAAATATGCCAAAATGGTAACGGCAAGCAACGATAACGACGGTGTAGCCCTTGCGATTGAAAATATTTTAACGGCACAGATTAACGTGCCGGAGTGAAGTTGAAATAAAATTGGCTAAATTTTTGTAAAATTTAAACATTTATAACTTGCGCTTTTGAGATTTATGAGTTAAAATAATAGTAAGTTGAGTGAGACTGAGGAGTCGCTCAACCGGTGTTTATTGTTTATAAACCGCTGAGGATGAAAAATGTTGAAGTAAGCAATGGGCAGAGTAGAGGAAACCAGGAGACTCGCACGAAGCAGTTGCCAAAAAGACAGGATTTATCCGCAGGCGTTTTATAAAAATAAAATGTTCCTGAGGAGAAATAAAAAATGAAAAAATCTTTAGTACTTGCAATGGCTATGGCTCTCGGCGTAACTGCATCCGCATATGCAGCTAACCCGTTCAGCGATGTACCGGCTGGCCACTGGGCTTATGACGCAGTAAACAAACTGGCAGCAGAAGGCGTTGTTGATGGTTATCCTGACGGCACCTACGGCGGCGACAAACTGATGACCCGTTATGAAATGGCACAGATCGTTGCTAAAGCTATGGCAAAAGGCGCTAACGTAGACAAACTGGCAGCTGAATTTGCTGACGAACTGGACAGCCTCGGCGTACGCGTAGCTAACCTCGAGAAAAAATCCGACAACGTAAAAATTACCGGTCAGATCCGTGCTTCCTATCGTGACATTGATGGTGACGGTAGTGTAAAAGGTCATAACAACGATGGTCGTATTCGTACCCGTCTGTTTGTAAATGGTACTATCAATGAAGATTGGGCTTACACTGGACGTTTTGAAAATAGTCAGTATTATACCAATAGCAATGGCAATGATACCGATGATCAGGTAAAATTGAATTGGGCTTATGTAACCGGTAAAGTTGGCGGTGTTAAAGTAACTGCTGGCCGTCAGGATTTCAAACTTCATACCGGTAATGTTGTAGATGCTACTTTTGATGGTGTTTCTGCAGCTTATGGTAAAGATGTTAAATTGACCGGTTATGTTGCTAAAGCAGCAGATAGCGGTTCTTGGGATAATGGCAATTTGGAAGACGACGATCGTATGTATGCTGTTGACTTGAGTGCTAAATTTGGTGTAGTTGATTCTTATGTAACCTACTACAAAGCTGATACTGCAAACGACAATGAAATCTGGAATGTAGGCGTTGCTGTTCCTCTCGTTGAAAAATTGAGCTTGAAAGCTGAATATATGCATGGCGATGCTGCAATTGATGGTGATGACAACGGTTATGCAGTTGGTCTCGCTTATGGCGGCGCTAAAGCTTCTAAAGTTGGTAGCTGGGGCGTATATGCAAATTACTTTGATCAGCCGGCTTCTACTTATTTAGAACAAACTATTGATGGTTATGCAGTGCTTCCGGATCATGTAGCTACTTTAGACGGTTTTGAAGGTTATGAAGTAGGCGCTAATGTAACTTTGGCTAAGAACATTGTTGCTGGTGTAAAATATTATGACCTTGAAACTCGTGAAGGCAATGAAGATACTCAGACTTTGTGGTCTGAAGTTGTATTCACTTTCTAATCTTAGCCTTACAACAGCTTAATATTAGAATAATTAAAGCGGATGGCTTATGCCATCCGCTTTTCTGCGTTTATTTAAAACAATAGGTAATTTAATTACAGACTATACGCGATATGTTGAAATAATTTGGAATGCTTTGAAAGATACTGCTAAATTTAAGAAAGATTTAAAATTTTCAATAAAATGTGGATATAAAATTGAATTACTAAATTTGTTCAAGAAGCAAACTTGTTTTTGTAACTATCTTAACACTTAAACCTCACTCTAAATAAATTTTAAAATTTTGGTTTAAAAAACTTGTCAAATTTGTGAACTTATGTTATTCTTTAGACATTCTAATACTTAATATTAGTTTTGTTTATAATACGCTGACGATAATTACTGTTGAAGTAAGCAATAGGCAGAGTAGAGGAAACCAGGAGGCTCGCACGAAGCAGTTGCTAAAAAGACAGGATTTATCCGCAGGCGTTTTATAAAAATAAAAT
>UMLK01041592.1_pt1 | contig 16525 bp, 14 predicted proteins | sample 1966541 | NCBI WGS metagenome assembly UMLK01 (sample SAMEA4836198, study PRJEB28245) | human gut metagenome | biome: gut microbiome; material: fecal sample | place: Denmark | collected 2008 | reverse complement strand
CTGACAATGCCGAGCCCCTCCGCCCCCGCTTCGCGCAAAGCTTCAACAACATCAATAACGCTGCCGCCTGTTGAAATCAAATCTTCAACCACAACAACCTTTTGTCCTGCTTCAAGCTTGCCCTCAATTTGATTACCCCTGCCGTGATCCTTGGCAGAACTGCGAACGTAGCCCATGGGCAATCCCAGAATATGCCCCGTTATTGCAGCGTGTGCAATTCCGGCCGTGCTTGTTCCCATGAGAACCTCTGCCTCGGGATAGTCGGTGCGAATTATTTCTGCAAGAGAGTTTTCAATGTTGTTTCGAACATCGGGTGCCGTTAAAGTCAATCTGTTATCGCAATAAATCGGGCTTTTAATTCCGCTTGCCCATGTGAACGGCTTGTCCGGACTCAGAAAAACTGCTCCGATCGAAAGCAGCTCGTCCGCAACTACAGCTGCCCTGTTTGTGCAATCCGTTTTATTATCCATGTATATAAACTGTCCTTTCCTGTTAGTGTATACTGATTTTAAGAGTAATACCTGCTGAACTTATAAAGCATCAGTTCAGCCGACAAAATCGTTCAGGCAGCGTTCATATGCAGCAACCGGATCCGCTGCGGCTGTAATCGGCCGACCTACAACAATGTAATCCGATCCGAGTGCTTTGGCATCCGCGGGGGTTGCAACACGCTTTTGATCTCCGACCGCGCCATCCGCAAAGCGCACTCCGGGAGTTACTGTCAGAAAACCATTTCCGCAAACAGCGTGAATTCTTCCTGATTCAAGCGGAGAACAAACAACCCCATCCAATCCCGCAATTTCAGCATTTTTTGCGTAACATGCCACAACCTCATCCATAGGTTTATCAATAAGCAATTCTTTTTTTAAACTGTTCGAGTCGGTTGAAGTAAGCTGAGTTACCGCAATCAAAAGCGGGCGTGTTCCGTCTTCGCGTGTCAAACCTTCTTTTGCCGCCTGCATCATTGCAATCGTGCCGCCTGCATGAACGTTGCACATGTCAATATCAAGGGCGGACAGAACACGCATTGTTTTTTTGACGGTGTTTGGAATATCGTGAAGTTTAAGATCAAGGAAAATCTTGTGTCCGCGCCGTTTAAGCTCGCGAACAATATCCGCGCCTTCGGCATAAAAGAGTTCCATACCGATTTTAATAAAAGGCTTTCTGTCCGTAAATGCGGAAAGGAAATCCAGCACTTCAGTTTTTTTTGCAAAATCGCAGGCAATGATTACGTCTTTACCCATTATGTGCTCCTCCGATGATATCTTCAAGTTTATTTATTCCGTATTTTTTCATTGTTGACGGCAGCTCGCGAATTATATCGCGGCATATATAAGGTTCGATAAGGTTGGCTGCACCGATTTGAACTGCGGCGGCACCTGCAAGCATCATTTCAAGCACATCATCTGCGCTTGATACCCCGCCTATACCCATTATCGGGATTTTCACCGCTTCATAAACATCATAAACCGTTTTCAATGCAACGGGAAAAATCGCACTGCCCGAAAAACCGCCTTTTTTGTTTGCGATTACAGGTGTCCGCCTGTGCAAATCGATTCGCATCCCCATGAGTGTGTTGATAAGGCTGAGTCCGTCCGCACCGGCATCCTCACAGGCTTTTGCAATGGACACAATATCCGTAACATTCGGACTGAGCTTAATAAATATCGGCTTTTGCACAACGGCTTTGACTGCTTTTGTAACTTCGGCAGCAGCGTCGCATGTTGTTCCGAAGCTCATTCCGCCGTTGTGAACATTCGGGCAGCTGATATTGACTTCAATAATGCCGACTTGCTCACATTCGTTGAAACGTGCCGCGACCTCCGTATACTCATGGATTGAAAATCCGCTGACATTTGCTATCACCTGTTTCGAAAAGCATCTTTTGAGCCGCGGAAGCTCGTTGTTTATTACTGCGTCAACTCCCGGATTTTGCAAGCCTATGGAGTTGATTATGCCCGCCGGACATTCTGCAATTCGCGGAGTGGGGTTGCCGAAACGCGGTTCAAGTGTTGTCCCTTTAAATGAAAACGTGCCGAGACAATTGATGTCGTAAAGCTCCGCAAACTCGTAACCGTAGCCGAATGTTCCGCTTGCGGGAATGACAGGGTTGTCAAGCAGCCAATTTCCGAGACGAACTTTGAGCGCATCACCGCTTGGGAGCTCATTCATTACAAGGGATTTGTTAAAACTTATATTCATTCCATCCTGCATTTTGCCGCTCATCACCATATTACCTCCTCGGAGACCAAAACGGGGCCGTCTTTGCAGATTCTCTTCGAACCGTATTTTGTTTTGCAGCTGCAACCCATACATGCGCCGAAGCCGCAGCCCATGCGCTCCTCAAAACTCAATTGTCCACTTGTTTCTGCAATATCAAACACTGCCTTCAGCATCGGTTCAGGACCGCACACACAGTAATCAGTGTAAGCAGTGATGCCGTCATTGCTTTCGGCATTAAAACAGCGCATTGCATCGGTAACAAACCCTTTCACTCCGCAGCTTCCGTCCGCTGTTGCAATAATGATCCTTGCTCCGATTTTTTTGAATTCATCTTCAAAGAAGCATTCGTCAACCGTGTTGAAACCCGCTATAACCATCGGTATTTTTCCTTCCGAAATCAGCTGCTTAGCAAGCAGGAACATCGGAGGGACGCCTGCTCCGCCGCCTATAAGGAGCGGGTGCTCACCGCAGAGTGAAGTATCATAACCGTTTCCGAGACCGACCAAAACATCCAGCTGTTCATTCATCGGCAGGCGGCTCATGAACTCCGTACCTTTGCCGACAACTTTGTAAACAATCGTCAGCGTGTTTTCACTCCGGTCAATATCGCAGACGGAAATCGGACGCCGCAGGAAAAAGCCTTTAAGCTTTATGTTCACAAATTGTCCGGGTCGATTTATTGACGATACATCACCCGAAAGCACCATTTTATACGTATTACGTGCTATGCACTCGTTTGAAACAATCTGAAACAGTGATTGAATCATGTTCAAGTTCCTTTCCTATATTCAGTGTTCATTAATCGTATTGTCGCCGATTAATCAGGCCGTCGCGCAAAAGCAAATTACTCCTCAATTAACCTTATCTTCCTTAACTGTTTTCCCATTGCGGGTTGTTTTTATACATTTGCCGAAAACCTGCATGCCGACAAAGGGGGATGCTTTCCCGAGAGACAGAAATTCGGCGGAATCAACGATATAGGGGGTGGAGATTTCAAATTCGGCAGTTCTGTTTCCGATATCTATGCCGAATCTGCGGGCGGGCGCGGTGCTCATCAGTTCAATAAGTCTGTTAAGCGACAGTATTCCTCTGCGCACGAGCCGAGTGTACAACACCGGAAAGGCGGTTTCAAGTCCCACAATTCCATTCAGACTGCTGCGCAGTCCGCCTGACTTTTCTTTTTCCGAATGCGGCGCATGATCGGTTGCGATCATGTCAATCGTGCCGTCAAGTATGCCTTCAATGAGTGCATCTCTGTCCGCTTCGGAACGAATCGGAGGGTTCATTTTGAAGCTTCCGCTGTCAACAAGATCATCATCACACAGAACCAGATAATGCGGTGCAGTTTCACATGTTATGTCGAGGCCTTCAGATTTTGCCTTACGGATAAGATTAACGGACTCCTTTGTCGAAACATGGCAAACATGGTATGGACATCCGCTCTTACGGACAAGCTCAATATCGCGTGCAATAGGGCGCCATTCGCTTTCACTGCATATTCCGGGCAGGGAATGCCTGTCGGCGTAGTTCCCGTCATGAATGCATCCACCGCGAACAAGACTGTTGTCTTCGCAGTGAGCAGCAATAATCTTGTGAAGTTTTTTTGCCTTTTTCATTGCTGCAAGCATAATTTCTTCATTCTGAACGCCTTTTCCGTCATCCGAAAACGCAACGACATACGGGGCAAGTACGTCCATATCGGAAAGCTCCCGACCGTTTTCACCGATTGTTATTGCACCGTACGGATAAACGGGAATGCATGCATCACGACGAATGATTTCAAGCTGCCTTTCAAGGTGTTCGATGCTGTCAGGCACCGGATCAAGGTTCGGCATGGTGCAAATCGCAGCATACCCTCCGTTTGCGGCGGCAAGCGTTCCCGTCTTGATAGTTTCTTTATATGAAAAACCCGGTTCGCGAAGATGAACATGAACATCAACGAATCCGGGAACAAGAACAATATCCGAAGAAATATTGGTAATTTTTTCTGAATAAATATCGGAAGGAGAAAATGAATTCGAATATGTATCCGATTTCAAATCGGAAAGGCCGCAGCGGTCAATTCTGTTGTTTGGATATTCGGCGTTTTTTCGCACAGTTTTGTTTTCAGACAGCATTTGGTGTGCCTCCTTCGGTTTCTGCAAGAATAAATCCTGCCGCATGCGGCAGGACAGCACAATTAAAACCCACGAATTCACGCTGAAAACGCAGAGAATATTGAGTTGCAAATCTTGCCGACATCAAGGTGTCAACGCGACCTCACGGGATCGCCTTAAAGATTGCAGTTATTTTATCAGGCTCGCAGGCGACTGTCAAGGCATTCAACAAAGTATATTGCAATCATTTAAAAACTGAATCAACATTATTCTGACAAATTCTTGCTTGACATTTACCAACTTTAAAGCTACAATAACAATCGAAAATCCGTGTATAATATAACGGATAATATCATGATGCGGAGAAAACAAATGAGAAACAAATCTTTGACACGTTTTGCAGCTTTTTTTGTTGCAGCAACCATGCTTTTCGCTTGTTTGCAAGTCATTGCACAGCCTGCCGCAAACGACAGCGGGCACACTTACGTGCTTGTTGACCAACCCACCGACGGAGGGGTTTACCTTATGATAAGCCAACAGTCCGGCAGCAATTTTGCTGTTTCCGGAACAGCGATGCCCGACGGTGAAGGCTTGGTGCCTGTTGAAGTCGGAGTTGCAGGTGACTATGTTGTAAGCGGAGTGAACGATTCCGTGCTTTGGCAGTTTAACGGCAGTTCCGAATCGGGCTACACCGTTCGCAATGCTGAGTCGGGCGAATACCTTGCAAAGCTTTCGAACACGCTTAAAACAAGCGCAGCAACTCAGCATCGCTGGGAGCACATTATTCATACCAACGACGACAGCAGCATCGGTGATGAACCTGTCATGCACAATGTGACCACCGGTGTGGGCTACATCCTCTATCGTGTAAACGGCGATGAGACTTATTTCGATTGCTTCAACGCTTATCAGCAATGCAATATACGCCTTTATGAGCGTCGGGATATGACCGGATTCGTACCGACGACGGGCGTCAGCATCGGAATTGATGCACTGGAGCTTGACCTTGGAAGCACTCACACATTCCAGCCGCAGGTTTTCCCGTCAAATGCAACCATTCAAAACGTTACATACACGTCTTCGGATTCGTCCGTTGCACGCATCAATCCCGACGGAACACTTATCACAGGCAGCGAAGGAACTGCGCAGATAACCGTTTACGACGGAACGGGCGAATTCAGCGATACCTGCACCGTGACGGTTGCAAGTGCAAATCCCGCAGTGCCCGTCCTGTACGGTTACAGAATGTACTCAAGTGCAAACGGCATCGTTAATTTTTCGGCGGATGATGTTTCCGACTTCAACCTTGTGGATGCACAAACAGGACTTGAACCGCTCACCGCAATGTGTTATGTGGAAGGTGATTTTTACGGTTTCGCAAAGAGTGAAACCGAAAACACGGGGTATGATTTCGTTATTATCGACGGCGAAACCTTCGAAAGACGTACAGCAAACCTTTGGTCATACTACTATTGCCGCGATATGACCTATGATCCCGAAACCGGACTGATTTACTGCATGATGGCAACCAACGCAACTATTTACTCATTGTATTTTGGGATTTATACGGTAAACCCACAAACTCTGAGCTTCAACCTTGTCGGTGAAACAAACCGATACCTTTCGGTTCTTGAATGCACGGCGGACGGCAGACTTTACGGAATCGATATGTTCGGCTATTTCTGCTCCGTTGACAAAACCAATGCAAACTGCACAAAAATTGCACATACAACCGTTTCGGATATCAACCATGAACAGTCCATGGTGTTCTGTCCTTCAAACGGCAAAATGTATTGGATGAAATCCGATGATAACGGAGGCGTATTTTTCGAGGTCAATCTCGCAAACGGAACGCTTGTTTATATCGGCTATCCCGGCGGCGATTACATAACATATCAGAGTGTTGCAGGCCTTTGCTATGTTCCGACGGATGAACCGGAGTATCAGCAGGGTGATATAGATATGGACGGCATAGTTTCTGTTTCGGATGCATTGCTTGCATTGCGGTGCGGAATGGAAATTGTGACTCTTACCCCGCAGCAGCTTACGCTTGGCGATATGGATGGTGACGGTTCCGTTAATGTTACCGATGCGATAATGATACTTCGAGCTGCACTTATCGGCTGATTTTAAAATTCGACAGCACGGCTGCGGTATCAAAATCAAAAATAAGACCTTTCAAAAACAGCGGTTCGCAGTACGGCGGGCCGCTGTCTGCACAAATAACCAAATGACAATTTCGCCTTCGGTTCGATAAAGAGTTTACTGTATGATTCAAAGCATTGATTTTAACTCTGCCGCATGATAAAATACGCATGGCAAAGCCTGAATAACTTATGTCGTGTCTGAATAAATAAGTTAATCTTAAAAAACGGAGGGTGAATTTGTGAAAAGAAAAGCTTTAGGCTTGTTTGCAACATTTTTCAAAATCGGAGCTTTCACTTTCGGCGGAGGATATGCAATGATACCGCTGATACAACGTGAAATCGTAGACAAAAAACAATGGGCAACAAATGAAGATTTGCTTGATATAATTGCAATTGCCGAATCAACGCCCGGTCCCATTGCCGTGAATGCCGCGACATTTATCGGCAGCAAAATCGACGGCTTCTTTGGCGCTCTGTTTGCAACGCTCGGAGTTGTTCTTCCGTCATTTATAACCATACTTGCCGTGTCGTTTGCAATTGCACAGTTTGAACACATAAAAATCGTTCAGTATGCATTCACGGGTATTCGCGCCGCAGTTCTTGCGCTCATTATCCGCGCACTTGCGGCAATGTATAAAGAATGTCCGAAGTCGCCCCTGTCATACATTATTGCGGCAGCTGCTTTTTTTGTTGCAGCATTTACAAGCATCAACACGATTTTTATCATACTCGGCTGTGCTGCGGTCGGCCTTGCTGTACATTTGATATTTAATACAAAAAACGGAAAGGCGGGGGAAGGCAAATGATTTTCATCGAATTATTCTTCACATTTTTCAAGATTGGCTTGTTTACTGTCGGCGGCGGATATGCAATGCTCCCGCTTATCAGAACTGAGGTTCTCGGCAAGGGCTGGCTGACGGCGGAGGAAATTGTGAATTTCATTGCCGTGAGCGAAAGCACCCCCGGGCCGTTCGCAGTCAATATTGCAACTTATATCGGTTCTGTCCGCGGCGGGGCAGCAGGGGCAGCTTTTGCAACGCTCGGAGTTGTGCTTCCGTCGTTTCTGATTATTCTTGCGATTGCGCGATGCTATAAAAAGTTTAAGAGCAGCAAAATAGTTGCGGGACTGATGTCCGGCTTGAAGCCGGCGGTGATCGGGCTTATTGCAGCCGCCGTGTTAACAGTCGGCAAAACCGTTTTTTTGAATTCGGCAACTCCGACAGGCTTTCCCGCCACCGCATCGGACTGGTTTCGAACCGTGAGTTCCGCGTTGATTTTTGTGCTTGCACTCTTTGCCTGCCGAAAAAAACTTCATCCGATATTAATGATTTTGATTGCCGCTGCTCTCGGCATAGCATTCGGCCTTTTGGGCGAAATGCTTTTTGCGCAGCGTTAACCACAGCATTAATACTAAGAACAATATCGCCCGTACGGGCAACACATCGGATTGATTTTTCCCGCTGCCCGCTGTGCAAGTTTTACATTGCCCGAGTGGGCGCTATGATTCAAATTAAACATGTGCAAACATTCTTTATTTGTGCAATAAAAAAGCTCGTTTTCCGGTGTGGAAAACGAGCTTTTTTCACAGCTTGAAAGCGGATAACTTAGATATTGTCCGTATGTTTACGCAGGTGCACCGACCAACATTGCTTCATGCACGGGAAGGATTTTTTTGCTGTCGGGCATACGGACGAGAGCTTGATTCAGCACCTCCTCGGCGTTATGCACAAATACAATTTGCAGTGCATCAATAATATCCTTGGGAACTTCGGCAATATCCTTGCGGTTTTGCTCCGGAAGCAGCACCGTTGTTATGCCTGCGCGTGCTGCAGCAAGCAGTTTTTCACGCAAACCTCCGATTGCAAGCACTCGACCCCTGAGAGTGATTTCGCCTGTCATTGCAAGTCTTGCGCGCACCGGAATGCCTGTCAGTGCACTCGCAACAGCCGTCATGAGTGAGATCCCTGCGGACGGACCATCCTTTGGAACAGCACCTTCAGGAACATGAATATGTATATCCGTATGCTGATTGAAATCATCGCTCAGTCCCAGTTCGGAAGCGTGTGCGCGGATGCACGTAATAGCAGTGCGTGCGCTTTCCTGCATAACATCGCCGAGACTTCCGGTAAGCTGGAGCTGACCCGTGCCTTTCAACGCTTCAACCTCAATTTCTAACAGCTCACCGCCAACGCTTGTCCACGCAAGTCCGTTCACCAGTCCGATTTCAGGCTCCTTATCCGCAGGCTCAAAGCTGTACCGAGACACACCGAGATATTCCTTTATTTTCGATTTGCTGAGCCGAATCCGTTTTTTTCCGTTTGCAATATCAACGGCAGCCTTTCGGCAAACTGCGGCAATGCAGCGTTCAAGGCTGCGAACGCCTGCCTCGCGTGTGTAGCAATTGACAATTTCGGAAATCTCCTCATCCCCGATGGTCAGCATGCTCTTCTTCAGTCCGTGCTTTTCGAGCTGCTTCGGAATCAAATACTGTCTTGCAATTTCGATCTTTTCGGTCGCAAGATAACTCGGAACCTCTATAACTTCCATTCTGTCCAGAAGCGGGCGGGGGATATCGGCAAGGTTGTTTGCTGTTGTTATGAACAGAACCTTGGACAAATCATACGGCATCTCCAAAAAGTGATCACGGAAAGCAAAGTTTTGTGCTCCGTCAAGCACTTCAAGAATTGCGGCGGCCGGATCACCGTTGTAATCTCGGGATAATTTATCAATTTCATCAAAAAGAATGACCGGATTTACGGTTCCCGCCTGCCGCATTGCAGAAATAATGCGACCCGGCATAGCTCCGATATAAGTGCGCCTGTGTCCGCGAATCTCCGCTTCATCCTTGATTCCGCCGAGACTCATTCGAACAAAGCTGCGGCCCAAAGCCTTTGCAATTGATGCGGAAATGGATGTTTTGCCTACACCCGGAGGGCCCGCAAAGCAAATGATCTGACCGTTCACCTTTCCGGTAAGTTTCGCAACTGCAAGATACTCAAGAATACGCTGTTTGACTTTTTCAAGCCCGTAATGGTCCTCGTCAAGTATCCTGCGTGCATTTTGAATATCAAGATTGTCCTCGCTCATCTCGGTATAAGGCATGTCCAACAGACAATCGATGAAAGTTCGCAGGGACGGTGTTTCGTGTGAACCGGCAGGAAGGGTTGCGAACCTGTCGATTTCTTTTTCAAGTCGGATACGAATTTCATCGGGAAACGTACGTTTCTTCAGTCTTGCACGAAACTCATCGGCTTCCGTCTCCTCGTTCTCACCCAATTCTTTTCGAATTGCCTTTATCTGTTCGCGTAGGAAGTATTCCTTTTGATTCTTTTCTATTTGCTGCTTGACACTCGCCTCAATGCGTTTGCTGAGCTTTGTGAACTCCTGCTCGCGTGCAATAATGTTCAAAAGCGTTATGCAGCGCGAGGCACTGTCCTCCTGTTCAAGAAAACACTGCCGATCCTCGTATTTTTTCAAGGTTATGTTTGCAAGCCTGAATATATATGCAGTATCATCGGAGCTTTTCTCAATAACCTCAAATGCTTCGGAAAGGCTGTTTACTCCGATCAGTTCAAGGTAATCGCGGCATTTTTTCGAAACGAGCGGACGGAGTGACGAAGCTTCGGGGGCGGTTTGCTCTTCATCGTCGCAACTGTAAAGGTTCGCGCTGAAAAAGGGCTCCTCGCCCGTGAAACCGTCAACGAGCGCACGGCATACACCTTCCGCCATGACGCGGACAGTATCTCCGGGCAGTTTAATTACCTGCTTGATTTTGCAAATGCAGCCGATCTCATACAGCTGCTTTGCGGTTATATCGGTAAGTTTCGGATCTTTTTGCGCGGTAAGAAACACCAACCCGTCGTTTTCGGCGGCGGTTTCAATCGCGGCAACGCTCTTGTCCCTGCCTGCATCAAAGCTCAGCAGTGTGTAGGGCATCACAACCAAGCCGCGCAGAGGCACAACGGGCATTTTTTCATAGTACTTAATAGCCAAATTTCATATCCTCGTGTTTTGTTGTTTTTTGCCGTGAGTGTGTATCAGTCATCGGCTTCTTTTTGGAGAATTATACACGTTGTTTGAAAATTATACAACACACAAATTCAGGCATATATGCAAATTCTCGGGACAATCCTGTGTATCTTCATCAACAGCCCTTTATTGCTCCGCATTCCGCAAAAGACCGCTTTACTTTTCGGTATCATTTTGTGCTCAATTCCGTACGGAGTGTCTGAATATAAACGGGGTGACACGGCAAATAACGATATATTTGATGCCGAGAGCGGCTTTGCAGCCGGATTTCGGACTTTTTTTCTTTTTTTTGTCGCTCAAGTCTTGTTTATTCACCCATTGTTGTGGTACAATACAGTGTAGCTTGTATTTACCATGGCGGTTCGGCTCTTATGCAATCAGCCTGATTGGAGTATGCTTTGCGCAGAGTCGAACGATAATCTTTATAGAAAGGAAAAATCATTATGAAAAAAAGATGCGACAAACTCATTGCTAAGCTTCGTGAAAAAAACATCGATGCAGCAATAATCACCTCACCTGTTAACCGCAGGTATTTCTCCGGCTTCACCGGCAGCAACGGTGTTGTTATTGTAACAGAAAACGGTCGCGTTCTTCTTACTGACTTCCGTTATACCATTCAGGCAAATCAGCAGTGCGCCGGAGTTTGCGAAGTTCGTCAGGTTAACCGCGGAATAGGTTCGGGCGATGTTGAAGAAGTTCTTAAAGAATTTGACGCAAAACGCGTTGCCTATGAAGATGCAGCTCTGACCGTTGCCGAATTTAACATGTTCAAGAGCATGCCCTTTGAACTTTTGCCCGAATCAAAGCTTATCTCGGATTGCAGAATCGTTAAGGACGCTGCGGAGATAGCAGAGCTTCAAAAGGCTCAGAATGTTGCGGATGCAGCTTTTGCAGAAGTTCTGAAACACGTAAAGGTTGGCATGACCGAGATTGAACTTCGTAATGAATTCGATTATCTCATTCGCAAGTTCGGCGGGGATGACAATTCATTCGACACCATCGTCGGTTCCGGTCCCAACGGTGCGCTTTGCCATGCGTATCCCGGTCCGCGCAAGATTCAGAACGGTGATTTCGTTGTTATGGACTTTGGCGCACGCGTAAACGGTTATTGTTCGGATATGACCCGCACATTCGCAGTCGGCAAACCCTGCGATGAGCTCGTGAAGATTTACAACATTGTTCTTGAAGCTCAGCTCAAGTGCCTTGAAGTGCTTCGTCCCAATATGAACGCCGCCGATCTTGACAAGACAGCGCGGGATATCATCACAGCGCACGGTTACGGCGAGTGCTTCGGTCACAGCCTCGGCCACGGGTTCGGTCTTGAAATCCACGAAAGTCCCTATGCAAGCCCGCGTTCCGCAGATATTCTTGTCCCCGGAAGCACAATCACCGTTGAACCCGGCATTTACGTTGAAGGACTCGGCGGTGTCAGAATCGAAGATTGCTGCGTTCTGACCGAAACCGGTTACATCAATCTCTGTTCAACCACAAAGGAGCTCATCATCCTCTGATAAGGTCAAAAAAGCCTTGTAAAAGCTTCTTTTGATGTTCTAAGTTAATTTTTTCCGCCTGCAAAACAGCGCAGTATGCGCCCTGCAGGCGGTCGATAAGGTTCCGAGTGGACCTGTTTATTGCAATCATACTTTATAAATTTATATCACGGAGGTATTCCCATGATTTTAGCTGGCGATTTCAGAAAAGGCATTACCGTTGAAATAGACGGACAGGTTTGGAGCATTGCAGATTTTCAGCATGTCAAGCCCGGCAAAGGTGCGGCATTTGTTCGCACAAGGCTGAAAAACGTCATGACAGGTGCGGTTCTCGAAAGAACCTTCAGCCCCACCGACAAGTATCCCACTGCACACATCGAAACCCGCGAAATGCAGTATCTCTATACTGACGGAGATTTGTATTATTTCATGGATAATGAGTCCTATGAACAGCTCGCACTCAATCATGAGCAGGTTGAAGATGCAATCGACTTCGTTGTTGAAAACTCCAACGTCACCATCCGTTTCTACAAAGGCAATGCATTCTCCGTTGCAGCTCCCAATTTTGTTGAGCTGACTGTTACGGAGACCGAACCCGGCTTCAAGGGTGACACCGCGACCGGAACCACCAAGCCCGCCGTACTCGAAACGGGTTACAAAATTGCTGTTCCCCTGTTCGTTAACGAAGGCGATCGCATTCGCGTTGATACCCGCACCGGTGAATACATGGAGCGCTGCTGAGTTAACTGCTCTTAACAGACTCCGCGCCTCTGCTTAACAGGGTGGTTATAGGTTCAAATTCTATGGCAAACGAAACAAATATCATTCAAAAGTCCGCTTACCTGCGCGGACTTGCTGATGGAATGAAGCTTTCGGCGAATTCCGACGATACCTCAAAACTTTTGCTTGCGATGATCGACTGCATAGACAGTATTGCGGTACAGGTCAACGACAACACCGATCTCATTTGTGAGCTTGATGACGAAGTTGATTCCTGTTCCGATTCATTGGATGCTTTTGCAGAATTGGTTTTCGGCATTGATGACGACGATGACGAAATCGACATCAACGACGATGATGATCTTTTCGCTTGCGATGACGATGATGATGACAGCAAATGCTTTGGCTGCTCTTGCCCCGGCGAGTGCGATGATTGCTATTGCGACGAAGACTGCGAGGATTGTAATTGCGACGGCAGAGATGATGATTGCTGCATTACCTGCCCATATTGCGATGCGCGGGTTCCGCTTTCCACACTGTTGGAAAGCGATAATCCCGTTTGCGGAATCTGTCATATGCCGTTATGTTCATCAACCGGTTTCGAGGAGGAATCCGATTCCTGATTTTGCAGCGCACCGAACAAAGTCATTATTGAATCATTTTTTCTCAGCAGGGTTCACATTTAATATGCGGATCCTGCTGTTTGCGAAAGGAGTTTTATGGAATTTGACTCAGCTGCTCTTTGTGGATGTGTGGAATCGCCAAGCACTAAACGAAGTGTTTCGCTGCATCCGAGGCTGGAAGCTGCAGCTGCTCTTCTCGGCAAAACATCTGTACTTGCTGATATCGGGTGTGATCACGGCAGATTTTCGGCTGCAATGCTTCAACGCGGTATTGCTGAAAAAGTTATTGCATCCGACATAAGTGCTCCGTCCCTCAAAAAAGCCGAACAGCTTGCGAATGTGTGCGGACTTTCAAGCAAGATGGAATGCCGTATTTCGAACGGTTTTTCGGCATACTCTGCCGGTGAGACTGACAAGGCTGTTATACTCGGAATGGGCGGCGAGGTTATCCGTTCCATACTTTCACGCTCTGATTCATTCGCGCGTTCGCTTGAGTGCATTGTTATGCAGCCTATGCGCGGGGAAGCCGAACTTCGGAGCTATCTTTACTCAAACAATTATCGCATAATTGATGAAGCGGTTGTTTTTGACAGCGGGAGATACTATCAGCTGATTTCGGCAAAAAACGGAGCGCCGTGCCAACTTCCAGACTGCTTTGAAAAAGGTTTTTTTCAATTCGGTGCCGAAGCATTTAATAAGCGTGACCCAATGCTTTTGCCGCTGATGCAGCGGTATCTTTGCATCATTGAAAAAAAGCTGCAGCGGGCAGCTTTATCGGGCGGCAGACCGAAGCGACTCATTTTTGAAGCAGAAAGTACAGCAAGATTGATTTCTGCGTTTTTAAACGGGCGGAATGATGACTGTTCGGTGAAACATACTGATTGATTAAAGGAGCAAAACATGCTGCTTAATGATTTTATAGATATAATGAATAAGCTCGCGCCGCAAGAGACGGCGCTTGGGTTTGACAATGTCGGATTAATAATCGGCACGGACAGAAAGCAGATAAAACGTGTGCTTGTTGCGCTTGACTGCACCCTTGCCGTTGCACACGAAGCGGTCGAAATCGGTGCGGATCTTGTTTTAACGCATCACCCTCTGCTTTTTTCGGCAGTTAAGCGTATATCTCCCGAATGCCCTCAAACGGCGGCTGTTTATACCCTTATCCGCAACGGTATTGCACTCTTTTCCGCACATACAAACCTTGATGCAGCGGAAGGTGGAGTAAATACAGAGCTTTGTCGTCTGTTCGGGCTGCAAGATACGATTTCCGTCGGAGAAGACAGCATTATGCGAGTCGGCAATCTCCCTGAAACCATGATGCTGGATGATTTTGCGGCAATGGTTCAAAAGAAGCTCAACACGGTTGCGCGCATATCCGGCAGCAATACCCCTGTCAGCCGCATCGCCGTTATCGGAGGTTCCGGAGGTGCGGAATATGAGCAGGCACATGAAGCCGGAGCGCAGGTGCTTGTAACCGGAGAATGCAAACATTCGGATGCAATTGCCGCCTCCGTACTCAACTTAAACATTATTGCCGCAGGGCATTACCAAACAGAAAACCCTATGCTTATTCCTCTTGCTGCATACCTTCGCAGCAATACGGAAGGCGTTGAATACATGATATCCAAAGTAAACACGCCGACTTTCCGCACTTACGGGCGGTGTGCCGAGTAAGCGATTATTAATTGCTGAAAACTGGCTTTGGATGGTAAGTTTATTGAAAGGATGAAACTGTTATGAATAAACTGGATGCACTTTGGGAGTATCAGCAGGCAGAGCTTGCTCTCGCACGACTGAAGAGGGAAATGAAATCCTCGCCGTCATATCAAAAACGCACAAAGCTGCATAACTTTCTTGCAGAACAGCAAGCGAGCATCGAAAAAATAAATGCGGATATGCGGGCAAAGGACGGTTCACTTGCAACATGTTCATCAAAGCTTGACGCGCTTTTAAAACGTTATGATCTTGAAAAATCCGAACTTGACATCATGGAAAATGATGAAGAAAGCACTGCTGCGGAGTTAACGGAAGCAAAAAAATCCATCGAAAAGCTGCTTGAAGAAATAAATGCTTTGCACAAAGAGCTTGCCGAGATGATAACATGGTTGAATCAAGCTTCCGAGGCCATTTCTTCCGCATACTCCAAGGCGGGACGCGCAAAAAAGGACTATGATGCCGTTCGTGCCGTTTGCGATGCGGAAAAGGATGCATTCAAACCCAGGCTTGACGCCGCAGAAGCCTTGATTGCCGAAAAACGCGGAGATGTTCCGGATGAACTTATGTCCAAATATCTTGCACTCAAAAAGAATTATGTCAATCCTGTTGCAAAGGTTGCCAATAATCAATGCAGCGGATGCTATATGATGCTTCCGTCAGCCGTTGTTAAAAGAGTTGCCGGAAAAACAAGCATTGTTGAATGCGAGAACTGCGGACGAATCCTTACCATGTAAGCTTTTGTGTTATAGATACTGATACCACAGGGATGCTTTCGAAGAATAAAAACTCATTTTGTTCTTTACACAGCATTGAGTTTGCATTATAATACTATTATTGAGTAAGACAAGTGACCGCGCAGGCATTTGCCCGCGAGGAAAGTCCGAGCTCCGCAGGACAGGGTGCCGGGTAACACCCGGTGAAGGCGACTTCAAGGAAAGTGCAACAGAAATAAACCGCCGTATTGCCGCACGGTAATGCGGTAAGGATGGAAAGGCGGGGTAAGAGCCCACCGATACCTCGGTAACGCGGTATGCCATGTAAACCCCACTCGGAGCAAGATTGAAATGGGAGCATTTAATGGCTGTCCGTCACGCTCCCCGTAATCGCTTGAGTGTGCAGGTAACTGCACATCCAGATAGATGGTCACATAAACAGAACTCGGCTTACGGCTTGCTCAATTCAAAAACGGTATTCGCCTTAAACGGCGGATGCCGTTTTTTGTTCTTTTGAATGCTTTTACGCATTTCGCACCTGCCTCTTGCCACCCCGAAGTCAGCCGTTGCTGCTGAATGAATCAAAAACGTATGTTTCACTGTAAAACTGCATACCTTAATATGGAATCAAAAAGCAACCGGAGGGCAGAGATTTGAATCTTTATATAGAAACAAGGGTGCTGAACATTGCAGACTATATCATTGAAACCGGTGCGACTGTCCGCGCTGCGGCAGGTGTTTTCGGCGTATCTAAATCAACCGTTC
>UMLK01077223.1_pt1 | contig 17079 bp, 10 predicted proteins | sample 1966541 | NCBI WGS metagenome assembly UMLK01 (sample SAMEA4836198, study PRJEB28245) | human gut metagenome | biome: gut microbiome; material: fecal sample | place: Denmark | collected 2008 | reverse complement strand
TGCACCGCCGGCAAGCAACAGGATTCCGACAGCGGAAAGCCCAACGGTGCCGGTTGCGGGAACGGGTGCGGGGGTCGACGTTGGATTCGCGGGAGTGTCCGTGGGCGCGACCGTAGTTTCGGGCGCCTTGCAAAATCTTGCGGTCAGGCTGCATTCGGAGTCTGTGGAGAAAGTGAATTCGGCGGATTCGGAGAGCTTTTCACCGCCGGAGCCGTACCAGCCGTCAAAGGCAAAGCCCTCGGCGGGAACGGCGCTCAGAACGGCTTGGGCGGAAAGGGATTCCTGAAAATTACCGTAGTCGTCAACATAGGGGGTCCTTTGTCCGTTGAAAACAGCACCGATGAACCCGCTGCCGTCCGTTTCAATTGAGAGGCTGCCGTCAACATAGCTTGACGGAATGCGCAGAGCGGTGAGCTGCGTGTTCGAACAATCAAGGAGGTTGATGTCGCAATCGTCGTTTAAAAGAAGTTCGGTCACGGCATTGCCGGAGCAGTCGAAATCCACAAGTCCGCTGAATGCGCGCAGATCGAGACAACCGGAAAATGCGTTGTCTGCAATATGCAGAACGAGCATATTTTCGGATTCCGCAACAACGTTGGGAAGCGAGTCGAAGCCGCAGCCGTTGGCGCGGAAACTGCATAAATCGTCCGCCTTGAGGCTGAGCGTGTCGGCAGTTGTGCCGCTCATGGCGATGCTGCCAAATTCCCCGCGGGAGGAGAGCTCAAGCTTTTTAATCGAGCCGAGATTTTCAACGTTGATATTGCATGCGGATATCGAAAGCTCCGTGAAGCTGTTGTCGTTGAGATAGATCTCATCAAGCTGATTAAACAGCGAACCGTCGAATGAGGTCAGCCCCATGCGCCCAAGGTCAAGCACCGTAACCTCGGGATGGTTATAAACGCATTGCTCCACGGTGGCTTGGCTCATGGGGCAGCCGGCAAGGGCGATTGTGGTCATGCTGCCTGAAGAGGTAAGGTCGATTTCGGAAACGTTCGTGCCGCAAATCGAAAGAACGGAAAGCATGGAGCAGTCCGAAATGTCGAGTTCATTGAGCGGGCAGTTGTCCGCATTCAGAATTTGCAGCGAGGTGCATCCGGAAAGGTCAACGGCGGAAACATCTGCATTATAGCAGGCGAATTCCGCAAGCATCGGATTGTGGCTCAGGTCAATTTCGGAGATGCGGTTGCTGTTCGGCATTTCCCAATCTTGATTTTCGCAGCGAAGGCTTTGCAGCTCCGAAAGCATGGAAACGTCCAGCGCGGTGAGGCTGTTGTTGGAGCAGTCAATCTCCGTAATATGGGGATTGGAGCTGAAATCGAGACTCTCAAGCCCGTTGCCGCTCAGCGCAAGCGCGCCGAGCTCGGAAAGCCCCGAAAGGTCGATCTGCCGGAGGTCTTTGTTGTAGCAAACCCAGAGAAAATAAAGGCTGCTGCATCCGGAAAGGTCGATGGACTTAAGCTCATCATAAAATGCGGAAACCAGAAACAGATTCGGACAGTTGGAAACGTCCAGTCGTTCGACACAGGTGCTGACGAGGCTCACGCTCCCGAGCATTTCGCAGCCGGAAAGGTCAAGTTCCCCCACCGGCCCGACTTCATCGGCAACGTTGCTCTGAATGGCAAGATGAGACGAAAAGTCCGCATCAAATATGGAGAGCCTGCCGTCCTCCGTCCATCCGACGGAAATCCATGTTTCGGGATCGTTCGCATCATAGTCCGCCCAAAGCTTTGTGCCGTTTTTAACGCCGTTGGAATCGGCAGTTTCAAGAAAGCTCAGCGCGGCGTTAAGGTCGTGTTCGTTATAGAATTCGGAGTTTGCGGAAGGCTTTTTGGCGGAAAGTTTGGGCGCGGTGCGGTTTGCCGTGCGTCGCGCGGCACTTTCGTAAAGGCGGGGGAGCTGTTCGGTCGCCGAATAAGCAGGCTCTGCGGCAATGCTGCCGTGCTTTGCGGAGAGCAAAGGAAAAACGGCTGCAATGAGGGCGACGGCCGCCGCTAAAAGGGCGGCGGGAAGGCGGGTCTTTCTGTTCATAACGATAATCCTCTTTGTTAATTTGCAAACGCCATATGTTTGAAAAAAATAAAACATACGAGTGGTTGCTAATACAAATATACTCCGTTTAGGCAAAAAAGTCAATAGCAATTTTAATCTTTTTATGTTATTATTCTAATCAAACAGTTCGGACTGTGAATTTGGAGGAGGAGAGGAAAGCAAATGATTTATCGCGAGCCGATACCGTTGCTCGAAGCGTTTCATTTTTTTCGTGCGCAAAAATTCGGATTTTCGTTGAAGGATTATCTTGATAATCTGATTAAGCGGCATCCGACGCATGAAAAGGAGTATGATGAATATTTTGTGCATTTGTTTGCGGTTTACGAGGCGCTTGCGGGAGCAACGGTCGATGATGAAATGACGGACGTGCTTTTCGGTCCGCTTTCAACAAAAGGTCGCAGAGCTTCAAATCGCGGCCGCGGAGACTGCATTGCGGAGCTGTTGATTGAAGAGGTAAGCGTGTTCTGCCGTGAAGACCCGTTTGCCGTCATTCGCGGCAGACCCGAAAATGTGCTTTGGCAGCGCATTGCGGCGGCGGTTTGCGGTGATGCGGAGGAGGATAAACTTGACAACGGGGATGCCGAAGACCTCGGTTGTTACAACACGGTCGAGAGCGTGCTGCGCATGATCAACGGGTCAAAACTGTCACGCCGTTCCAAGCTTGACCTTATCGATTTAACTTTAACACGCGATAAATACATCGATGCTTTTGAGGCTGCTTTGACGTCGGCAGCACGAACCTTTTCGGAAAACAGAGCGTTGTGGCTGCCGCTTATAAGTGTGTTTGCGGACTCATATTCGAATGAAGGCGGAGAGGAGAAGATTCTCGACGAGTTGCTGCATTTTTCGGACGAAAGGGTTAAGGATATTGTAATTTACCCGAGTGTGGTTTCGTTTTCGTCCTACTATATAGATGTTGACGCGGAAAGCGGGCTTTGCAGCGTTGATCTCGGCGTTTTATACAGGCATTTTGTTGAAATAAGCAGGCAGCAGTTCAACTCCGCAGCCGAGGTGTCGCGGATTATGAGCTATCTCGGCGATCAGACGAAATTCAATATTTTTTCGGAAATCGCAAAAAAGCCTGCCTACGGACGCGAGCTTGCGAAGCGGGTTGGCCTTGCCCCGTGTACCGTTTCACAGTATCTGACAAGCCTTAACGGCACGGGGCTGCTGGATTCCCATGCCGTCGGCAAAAAAATAATCTATTCCGTGAACAGGCAGCGCGTGGATTCGTTTATTGCGGAGCTGCAAAAAATACTTCACGGCGAAACGGAGTGACGGGATTTTACAGCGCGAAAGCGTTCAACGCCCGTTCAAAATTTCCGAAAAGCTCCGAGTTAAAGTCCGTTTCGCAAAAAACGGATTATTCGGATGTTTCCTTAAAAACGAATATCAAAAACAAAAAAGTTATCCTCAATTTATGATTAAAATGCGGATAACTTTTTGCAAATTTTTTAATTCCAATGCCCAACGGGAGCGCGGGGGCGGCGGATTACAGCTTTACAAGCTCATAATCCTTGCTGCCGAACCCCAACTCCGCTGCGGCATCAACCGTGTGTGCGCCGTTGCGGCTTTCAATGCGCTCAAGCAAATGATCCCTGCCGGGGTCGTCGGAGGCATAAACAAGGTCAAGACATGCGCGGTCGATTGCTATCGGGTCGAGCGAGGCAAGAATTCCGATATCTGCCATGCAGGGATCTTCCGCAACGGAACAGCAATCGCAGTCAACGGACATATTCTTCATGACGTTGATAAAAACCATATTGCCGTTGAAATGACGCACGACGGCTTCCGCCGCGTCGGCCATGGATTCAAGAAACGAGTTGTGGTCGCCTGTCCAAATCTTCTCCGGCTCGCCTGCACCGTGGATATATGCCTTGCCGTAGGAGGAGGCGCAGCCAATGGAAAGCTGCTTCAGCGCGCCGCCGAACCCGCCCATCGGATGCCCCTTGAAATGGGAAAGCACAAGCATGGAGTCATAGTTAAGCATGTTTTTGCCGACCTGAACCTTTTTGATGCGCTTGCCGTTCGGAATCAAAAGCTCGGCATCCGGCCCTTCCGCATCCATAATGTCAACGGTGAAATGCTTGCTCCAACCGTGTTTTTCCATGGTTTCACGGTGTTTTTCGGTTGTGTTGCGTCCGCCGTCGTAGGCGGTGTTGCATTCAACCACGGTTCCGTGCACAACGTTGACGACAGGCCGCCAAAATTCCGGTTTCAAAAAGTTTTGATTGCCGGGTTCGCCCGAATGCAGTTTTACAGCAACTTTGCCGGGAAGAATTCCGCCGGGCAGGTCATTCAATGCCGCATGAAAAAGCTCAACCACCTTTTCAGCTGTGATTTCGGAAGAAAAAAACACTTTTGATTTCATTTACGAGACTCCTTACAATGTGTAAATCAAAAACTGATTAGCAATAACTTCATCCGCATCCTGCTGTCCTGTTCCGCATTTTCAAATTTATTCCGCATGAATGCTTGCCTTGTAGCGGTTCAGCTTGACTGCATCGTCAATCTCAAGGTCGTTTGTGCCGCTGAGTGACTCAAGGTGATGCGTGAATTCGTGCCGCAAGATGTGCCGAACCTCGGCCTTCAGCTTTTCGTCCGGTAAATTCCCGTAACTGCGCAAAATCGAACCGCCGTACAACACAATGCTCCGTCCCATCTGCGGCGAGTTCCTGTATTCACCCAACACAAGCAGCGGTTTTTTCGGATCGGATTGCGGGTGCGCTTTTGTAATCGGAGAAAGTATGATTCCTCCGTTCAGCTCACGGTAAAATACCTGCGGAAGCTCCTCCGCCGCTTCATCGGCAAATATGCGCAGCTTGTCCAATCGTTCGGAATAGGTCGGTGTGCGCTGTGCCGCACATGCTTGCGGCGCAGCTGACGAAATGTTAGGATTAAAAACCTTCTCTCCCGAACAGGTTTGCGGCGCGGCGGAAAAAATATTGACATTTATGTCTTTTTGCTCCAAAGCTATTCCTCCGTTTCCTCTCAGCATCGGAACCGGCACTGCACGCAAATTTGTAAATCACTTGCAGATTGCACTGCCCAATGACGGCTCCCGATTGCATTGTACATCATATTTAAGAATATTTCAAGTGAAAACGAAGGGCAATCCGGTTTGGTTCGAACGCCGGCAATACAGGCGAATTAATATATTATTGCAGCGGAACATAAAAATGTACAGCAGCGTTTTATCATATCGAATTGAATATGTCTCAATGCAGGAATAATACCGTCAGAAATATAAAAAGAACATGTAAGCACACAATAAGCGAAGTCAATATTTGTGGTGAACAGAAAGAATGACGCTGAATGTCATATGTTGCTTTTTTTGACGGATAAAGGTATAATATAACCGATTAGTTTTCCCCGCATCCGCAGGGGTGATCCTACGAGGTTAAACTCAAAAACCGAAAGGAGCGTAAACGAAATGAAAATTAAATATATTGGCCCCTCTTTTGGTGTGGATAGTTTAACCAACGGTAAAACATACGAGGCCATCGAGGAGGATGGTATGTATAGAGTTATTGACGATAGCGGCGAGGACTACCTTTACTCAAAGGAAAACCCCGCACCGCTTGACGGTAGCTCCCCCGGCGGCAAATGGGTTATTGTTGAACAGTAACCCCTCATAAACCCCATAACGGTTGTTAAAGTTTTCCCCGCATCCGCGGGGGTGATCCCATACGGCGCACATACGCACCGCCCGCAGACGAGTTTTCCCCGCACCTGCGGGGGTGATCCTCATCAGTTGCAAATGAATTAATTTTGTTTCATATTCCAAGTATTTTTCACACATACTTTATTACCGAACGTGCGCTAAACGGTTGATAAGGAATAAAAAGGATGCTATAGCTGAAACCATAGCCTACAGCATCACATCGTGCATACGGGCAATCTATGCCGCTGCTGTGCAGTCGACCATCCTTTTGCACCTTGACTTTTGTCTCCTGCCCTGATATAATCAAGGGGCGATACAGGCTGGTTGATCGCCCCTGGGTTGCTCTTCTCGGCAGTGTTTACGTTAGCTGGTATGCACTGCCGATTTTTTTACTGCGTGATATAACGTATGCAGTTGATGATAGCTTGGGCATCTATACCCTGAGCGCTAATCCACTCGGGGATTCGGTGATATTGTCTCCAATTACCCAACGGTTGACACCGAGTGCGGAAGGCAACGTCGAAATCAACAGAAAACACGGGAAGCACTGTCCGTTACGGAAGGCTTCCCGTGTTTGTTTTTGAAGTAATCGGTTGCTTGCGAAACACTGCGGCCGAGCGGAGAACTCCAGCCCGCGCGGCAGGTTCGGCGGCTGCGGTTATCGGAGGTCTTCCGGTGTATCGGAATTTTCCGCCGTATCGGAGGGTGCTGTTTTGCCGGAGTCTGCATTGGCATTTGAAATTTCGCCGTCGGACTCTTCCCCGCCCTTCTGCGGTTCGTCATCGTTATGCGGCGCAAGCGCAACGCTTGCAACCCTGTGTCCCTCGTCGATTTTCATCAGTCGAACGCCCTGCGTGTTGCGGGAAATGACGGAAATCGTGTCAACGGGAACGCGAATGACAACGCCGTCATCACGGATAAGCATCAGATCCTCATTGCCTTCGGAAACTTTGAGGCAAACAAGCTTGCCGGTTTTTTCGGTGATATTCATTGCAATAATGCCCTTGCCGGCGCGGCCCTGAACGCGGTAGGCGTCCTCTTCGGTGCGCTTGCCCATGCCGTTTTCGGTGATGGCAATGACGCAGCTGCCGGGTTTGACCATGGACATATCAACAACGCAGTCGCCCTCGGAGAGTTTGATGGCGCGAACGCCGGAGGCATTTCTGCCCATTGAGCGAACATCCTGCTCGCTGAAGCGGATGCTCATTCCGTCCCGTGTGCCGATAATGAACTCATCATCGCCTGCGGAGAGCGCAACGCTGATAAGCTCGTCACCCTCGCGGAGGTTTTGAGCAATCAAGCCGCCCTTGCGAATGTTTGAAAAATCGGAGAGCGGGGTTTTTTTGATAACACCCTGCCGTGTGCAAAGAACGAGATAGCCGCCCTCGGTCTGCCTGCCGATGGGGAATGCGGCGGTAACGAACTCGCCCGTCTGCAATTGCAGCAGGTTGACTATGGGCGTGCCCTTTGCGGTGCGGCTTGCTTCCGGAATGGAATAGCATTTTATGCGGAAAGCGCGGCCCTTGTTTGTGAAGAACATGATATAGGAATGCGTGCTTGTGACGAAAATATCCTCAAGGAAATCCTCTTCACGGGTTGCTCCCGCACTGATGCCGACGCCGCCTCTGCGCTGCGTGCGGTAGGTTGCTTCCGCAATGCGCTTGATGTAGCCGTGATGGGTGCAGGTAACAACCATGTCTTCTTCCTGGATGATGTCATCCATATCGATGTCTTCAACGATCTTTGTGATTTCGGTGCGGCGCGGATCGGCAAAGCGGCGCCGAATCTCGAGCATTTCATCTTTAACAACGCCCATAAGTTTGCCTTCGTCCGCAAGCAGGGAAGCAAGGTATTCAACCGTGCGCTTAAGCTCGCCGTACTCGGCTTCCAGCTTTTCGCGCTCAAGCCCCGTCAACCTTTGCAGCCGCATGTCAAGTATCGCCTGCGCCTGCCGTTCACTGAAACCGAAACGCGCAATCAGCCTTTCCTTTGCTTCTGCGCCGTTTGCACTGGCTTTGATGATGGCAATGACTTCGTCAATATTGTCGAGTGCGATCATAAGGCCTTCCAAGATGTGCAGCCTTTCGCGTGCTTTGTCAAGGTCAAACTGTGTGCGGCGGGTGACAACATCCTTTTGATGCGCAATGTAGTGATAAAGCATTTCGCGAAGGTTGAGCACCTTGGGTTCGCCGTTCACAAGCGCGATCATGATAACGCCGAAAGTATCCTGAAGCTGAGTGTGCTTATACAGATTGTTCAGCACAACGTTTGCATTGACATCCTTTTTAAGCTCGATAACAATGCGCATTCCCGCGCGGGAGCTTTCGTCGCGAAGGTCGGAAATGCCGTCCACGCGCTTCTCGTGAACAAGCTCTGCAATTTTTTCAACAAGCTTTGCTTTGTTGACCTGATACGGAATTTCCGTGACGATGATTCGTGAACGATCGGCCTTGTATTGCTCGATCTCGCTCTTTGCGCGAACAAGGATCTTTCCCCTGCCTGTAAAATATGCATGGCGAATGCCGACATCGCCCATGATGACGCCGCCGGTCGGAAAGTCCGGGCCGGGGATATAGTTCATCAGCTCGTCGATCGTGATATCGGGATTGTCAATCATTGCGGCACAGGCATCGACAGCCTCGCCGAGATTATGCGGCGGAATGTTTGTTGCCATGCCGACAGCAATGCCGTTTGAGCCGTTCACAAGAAGGTTGGGGTATCTTGCGGGCAATACCGCGGGCTGCATCAGCGTTTCATCAAAATTCGGGTAAAAATCAACCGTGTTCTTGTCAAGATCGCGGAGCATTTCGAGAGTAAGTCTGCTCATGCGCGCTTCGGTATAACGCATTGCAGCGGCGGGGTCGCCGTCAACGCTGCCGAAATTGCCGTGACCTTCAACAAGGGGGTAACGAGTGGAGAAGGGCTGGGCAAGGCGCACCATTGCATCGTAAACCGCCGTATCGCCGTGCGGATGGTATTTGCCGAGAACGTCGCCGACAAGGCGCGCACTCTTTCTGAAGGGCTTGTCGGGCTGCATACTCAGCTCGTCCATTGCGTAAAGAATGCGCCTGTGAACGGGTTTCAGTCCGTCGCGCACATCGGGAAGCGCACGGCTGATGATAACAGCCATTGCGTATGATATAAAGCTGCGCTTCATTTCACCCACAAGGTTTATGGGCAATATTCTGCCGCCTTCAACATCGGTCGGCAACTCGTTTGTTCCGAGCATTTCAAGATTGGGTCTTTTTTTGTTTTCGTCCATCATATCTCCTGCATGAAAGGTGCGGAGCCTGCCGCAGTCGGTGCATCGCACCTTTCGTCGGTCGTCAAGTCATTGAATCGTGTTAATAATTTCGGATTGCAGAGCTCAAAGCTCTTAATCTGCCGTTTGAAAATTGAAACGTTTCCGAATCAAACGTCAAGATCGGCAACGAGCTTGCTGTTCCGCTCAATAAATTCGCGGCGCGGTTCAACCCTGTCGCCCATCAAAAGGGTGAAAGTTTCGTCCGCAAGCATTGCATCGTCCATTGTGACGCGAAGCATAATGCGGTTCGCGGGATCCATTGTCGTGTCCCAAAGTTGTTCGGGGTTCATTTCGCCCAAACCTTTGTAGCGTTGAATGTAGATTTTATCCCTGCCGATTTCGTCAAGAGTTCTGTTCAGCTCTTCGTCCGAATAGACATAGCGTTCCGTATTGCCCTTTTTGATGAGATAGAGAGGAGGCTGGGCAATGTAAACATAGCCGCGCTCTATCATCGGCCGCATGTGCCGATAGAAGAACGTCAGCAGCAGCGTGCGAATATGGCTTCCGTCAACATCGGCATCGGTCATGCAGATGATTTTGTGATAGCGGAGCTTGGTTTCGTCAAAATCCGCATCCATGCCCGCACCGAACGCGGTTATCATGCATTTGATTTCCGCATTGCCGAGAATTTTGTCCAAACGGGTTTTTTCAACGTTCAGAATCTTTCCGCGCAGCGGAAGGATGGCCTGAAAATGCCTGTCGCGTCCTTCCTTGGCGGAACCGCCTGCGGAGTCGCCCTCAACGATGAACAGTTCGCATTTGGAAGGATCTTTTTCGGAGCAGTCCGCAAGTTTGCCGGGCAGTGCGGCGGAATCCAAAACGGACTTGCGTCTGGTCAGCTCGCGTGCCTTGCGCGCCGCTTCCCTTGCGCGGCTTGCACTGAGGCATTTGTCGAGAATAAGCTTTGCCTGCGCCGGGTTCTCTTCAAGATAGGTCGTCATGCCGGCCGTCACGGCGTTGTCAACAAGGGTTCTTATGTAGGCATTGCCGAGTTTTGTTTTTGTCTGCCCTTCAAACTGCGGCTCTGTCAGCTTAACGCTGATGATAGCGCTCAAACCTTCGCGGATGTCGTCTCCGGTCAGGTTCTGGTCGCTGTCTTTAAGGATTTTAAACTTTCGGGCGTAGTCGTTGATGACCCTTGTCATTGCCGCACGGAAACCCGCAAGGTGGCTGCCGCCCTCAATGGTGTTGATGTTGTTGGCATAGGTAAAAACATTTTCGCTGTAGCCGTCGTTGTATTGCAGCGCAACTTCAACGCTTGCCGTTTCAAGCGGATTATCGTTCTTTACAGCGGAAAAATAAATCGGGTCGGGGTGCAGAACCTCTTTGTTTTTGTTGATATAGCGAACGTATTCAACAACCCCGCCTTCGTAATGGAAGCTGTCCTGCACGGGCGGGTCGCAGCGTTCATCCGTCACGATGATGCGCACGCCGCCGTTTAGGAACGCAAGCTCGCGCAGCCGTCGAACAAGGATATCGTATTCATAGTTCACTTCGTCAAAAATTTCTTCGTCGGGAACAAAATGAATCGTTGTGCCGTGCTCGTCCGCTCCGCAGTTGCCCACGATTTCAACCTCCGTGACCTTTATGCCGCGGCGGCAGATCTGCCGGTAAATATGCCCGTCCCGACGCACCTCGGCGGTAAGCTCCGTGCTCAATGCGTTAACAACGGAAAGACCCACACCGTGAAGGCCGCCGGAGACCTTATAGCCGCTGCCGCCGAATTTGCCGCCGGCATGAAGCATGGTAAGTGCGACTTCAAGCGCGGATTTGCCGGTTTTGGGGTGAATATCGACGGGAATGCCCCTGCCGTTGTCAACAACGGTAATGGAGTTGTCCGCATGAATGGTAACATAAATATGAGTGCAGAATCCCGCCATTGCTTCATCGATGGAGTTATCGACGATTTCATAAACAAGGTGGTGCAGGCCTCTTGAATCGGTTGAACCGATATACATGCCCGGGCGGCGGCGAACGGCCTCCAATCCTTCAAGCACCTGTATTTGCGAAGCGTTATAAGTCGTTTCCATTTTTAAAATTATTTCCTTTCAGAGTAAAACCCGCGGCATTTTTGAAAAGCCGCCGCCTGCGGAGCCCTGTCCGCCGGGATTTTTATGTCGGGCTGTTTTGGGGAGAACGCCGACCGTATGATTTAAAACAACCACAAAACGGCGTTTATTTATACAATGTTAAATCAACACAGAATCAATTTTCTGCTGACAGAATTTTTTTGAGTTTGCCGCCGCTGCATTCAAACACCGTCATGTTCGGCACCTGTTCAAGGCCGTCGAGAGTTGTGGATGTTAAAAAGCATTGGCAATCAAATGCGCTTGAAAGCAGCTCTCGCTGCCTGTCGCCGTCCAGTTCGCTCAGAACATCGTCCAAAAGCAGAACCGGTGCCTCGCCCCGAATGCGGCGCATAAGCGCAAGCTCGCTCAGTTTAAGGCTCAACGCTGCCGTGCGCTGCTGCCCCTGGGAACCGAAAACGCGGACGTCGCGCCCGTTGAGCAGAATGCCGATGTCGTCCCGGTGCGGCCCCTTGGTTGTGCAGCCGCGGCGGATATCCTCCGCCCGTGCCTTGCAGAGTGCATCCCCGAGTGCGGCGCGCGCCAAGTCTCCTTCGAAGGGAACGGAGGGTTTGTAGTAGGTAAAAAGCTCTTCCGGTTCATGCCCGACAGAGGAATTGCCCGTGATGCTGCGGTTCAGATCCCGCGCAGCGGTGCTGAGCCTGTCAAGAAAATCGCGGCGAAGCAGCATGACCGAACCGCCGAGCTCCGCAAGCTTATCGTCCCACATGTCGAGAAGTTCAATGTTCGGTTCGAACGGAAAACTTGTTTTCAAAAGCGCGGTGCGCTGCTTGAGGGCGGCATTATATTGCTGCAAACGGTAAAAATATGCAGGTCGAAGCTGGCAAAGCTCCATGTCCATAAAGCGGCGGCGCGTTTCGGGAGAGTCCTTGACGAGGGAGAGATCCTCGGGTGAAAACATTACGGCGTTCAGAACGCCCATAAGTTCGCCCATGCGTCTGATGCGCTGCCCGTCGATAAAAACCTGTTTCGGTGCGCCGGAAAACAGCTTGAGTTCAATGCTGTGCTTCCCCGTTGCACTCACAAGCTCAATGCCCGCATATGCCTTGTCGGAAAGGGAGTTGATAAGTTCCGCATCGCGGCGCGTTCGGTGGCTCCTGCCCAACGCAGCAAGGAAAACGGATTCCAGAATGTTCGTCTTGCCCGCCGCATTTGCGCCCACAATGACGTTAAGCCCCTTTGCAGGCTCAAACCGCAGCTCCGTATAACTTCTGAAACAATAAAGTCTTACGGCGGTGATGTACACGCAAAGCCTCCGCCCTGCCGCATTATGCGGCATTATTACCTTCATTCTATTATACCATATTTTAAGGAGTTCGGCAAGCCCGAAAGGCGCATTTAAAGGTACATTTATATAGGTAGGAGAAATGAGAAATTGGGAGCGGAGAGCGGAAAGTTAAGAGCGGAGTGCGGAAAGTTAAGAGCGGAGTTTGGAGAGTGGAGAGTGGAGCTGAAGGCACTCGTTTGCCTCCCCTGCAAGGGGAGGGGGACCGCAGAGCGGTGGAGGGGTTTTGATTAAGAGAGTGGAAAGCGGAGAGTGAAGACCGATGTACGTTGCTAATTTCTAATTGCTGATTTCTAATTGACAACGTCAATTAGAAATGATACAATACTTATTGCCGACTGAGGCCGAGTACATTCCTTTCGGAGGAAAACCATGAAAAAAAGCGTAAAGATTATCGGCATTGTTGTTTGTGTCGCAATTATTGCGGCGGCGGTTGTGGGAGTTGCTTCGCGTGCAGTGCGTGTGGAGGACGGCAGGCGCATCCGCAAGGCGTTCAACGAATATGCCGAGCGTGTGGTACGGCTGCGTGCAAGCGGCGAATTTGAGGATTCCGACGACGATCCCGCTCTTTCCGACTGGTTCACCGCACCCGAGGGCTTCCTGCCCGTAAAGGACGGAAACGTGTATAAAAGCGTTATCAACCCTTACGACACGCCCGAGGAGTGGGATCTGCTTGAAGATGCGATAGAAATGCGGGAGGTTTCCCAATTGCCGGAAACTGCGCGGAATGCAACAACGGCGGAGCTTGTGCTGTACTGCATGAACTATAACCTGTTTGATGATATGTTCGTTTACGAATCAATGCTGGAAGGATTCGACGTTGTCAAACAGGATTATGACGGACTTCAGCTGCTTGCCGCGCGCGAGGATGCGGGAACGGTTCTTGTCAATCTCTACAAGGCATATAAGCTCAACGATCAGAGCCAACTCGACAGATATGCCTGCCTGAGGTTGGACTATCTTGAAACAATGCTTGCACAGCCGGAGATCCTTGCAAAGCTCACCGATGAACAGTGCCGCGAGCTTGCGGCCGAATGCTACAACAAGGCAATGCAGATAATGAACGCACGGAACGATGAATACGGCATCACCCAGGCGCTTTATCTCGGCATGAAGAGCCTTATGCGGGCGGATTCGGAATTTGCGCGCATTGTCAACGGTTCCGACGGCGCAAGAACTTTTGCCGAAACCGGCGTTCTTGTCCCGCGCAAAATAAGCAATGCGGATCTCGGAGCAATGGCTGCAAGGGTACGGCTTGTGATTGGATGAACACGGATTCACCTTGACTTAATTTTACCGACGAAAAGAGAAGAGGCGTTGATGCGGAATGCGGAATGCATGTGCCTCAGGCGTATTGTACGGATGACGTTTCTTCTCTCTTCAACTCTTTAAATACGCCCTATCGGTGCGGCACAAATACGGTTGAAGACGGAATTGAAAATATATCTTCAATCCTGTCCGAAACGGTCTTGACTTTGTACAAAATCCGAGTATAATGTGATATGCACTTGAAAGAGTGAATGCACCTTTAGCTCAGCTGGTAGAGCACCTGACTCTTAATCAGGGTGTCCAGGGTTCGAGCCCCTGAAGGTGTACCAACAAAAAGTCCTTGTTTTGCAAGGGCTTTTTCTTTTTGTTCACACTTCATTCAAAAGCATCGGAGCATTCCGCCTTTTGCTTTAGCCCGAAAAAAGCGGCCGGCGCAAATGCGGCTTCCGAAAGCATATCACGGGGTTTTCGTTCCCTCCGTTTCGCTTGCAAAAACGGGCGTTTCCTTCAGAAGAGTTTCGCAAAGAAGGGTTATCATACGGCGGACATTTTCCCGATTCAGCGAATAATAGGTTTTTCTTCCGACGCTTTTGTGGCAAACAAGCCCCGCGCCGGTTATTGTTATCATATGCTGAGACACGGTGCTTGTCGAAATGCCGAGAAGGTTCGCAAGCTCGCGCCCGTATGCGGGATGGTCCGCAAGCGTGCAGAGAATGTCAAAACGGGTTTGATCACCCATAATTTCAAGCGTTCGCGACAGTTCGCTGCCCTTGTTTGCGGAATTTTCGGCGGCATGTTTAAACTCTCCCTGAAGCACACCGATATAGCCGATAACGTCCGTTTCCGGCGGCACCGGCGTTAAAACGCGCGTAATGCCGAACAGGCAGACGGAAGGGAACGCTTTGTATTCTTCAATGGCGGATTCCCGTACGGAAAGGTCAATGCCCGTCAGCAGGGTTATGAGCCGCTGCGCATTGCCGCACTCCCCGCAGGCTTTGCGATAGAATTCAATGAGCGGCAGCCAGAGTTCACGTGCGGCGGAAAAAGCCGCGGCAATCGGGTGAAGCATGTTGTTCAGCCGGTCAATATTCCCTGCCGGGTCAAGAGCGGCATCCGCAAGCAGCAGCTTGGAACTCTCCGGAAAGTCGCTGCGGTTAACGGCCTGAAAAAGCTCGGCGGCGGAAAAGCTGCCGTCGGGTTCATCCGGGAAGGCGGCTCCGGAAACGGCCGCCATGATCCTGCACTGAATGTTTTTGACGGCATTCTCCGTCTGCAAAAGCGCGGCAGCATTGCGCTCCGATGCAAAATCGCCCTGGTCGCCGATGAGAATATCCGCAAGAGTTGCCGCGTCCGCGCCGAAGGAGATTTTATCGTTCTGCCGAAGCGGCGCAAAAAATGCGCGGACTTCCGCAATCGGAACGGGAATGCTTGCTTCAAGCCGCTGCCAAAGCTCGGAAAGAATGCCGCAGCAGGTTTCGTATTCGCGTCTGCGATCCGGCTGCCGCAAAATCATTTTGCGAAAAAAAGTCTCAACCGAAAAATCGGTGCATTTTTGGCAAAGGAAGGAGTAAGCTTCCAAAAGGGGAAAGGGTTCGTAACTGATCATTTTTCCTCCGGAGTGATCGGCGGCGGATGCAGTCGATCGAAACATTGAGAATAAGCTGAATTATCCGCCCGTTTCGCAGCGGTTCGGGGCTGATTTGCGAAATTTTCTTCCGAATCGGAAGAGGCTTAAGCCCCTGTGCAAAAACAGGCTGTTCAGAGCGTTTATAATTCTACCATAAAAAATTTGCAAAAGCTATTGACAAAGGCGGGTTCGATGAAATATAATGGTTGTGCAACGGACAAAGGCAATGTACGGCAGCGGGCGGATATACACTCCGTGCAGGAATTTGACCGAAAACAGAAATATTCTTATTCAAGGAGAGAACATGAACATGAAGAAACTGGTTTCCGCACTGCTCGCGGCTCTGATGCTGGTCGGCATCGGCCTGTGTGCAATCCCGAAAAACGCTTTCGCCCTTCCGCGAAAGGATGTCACCGTTCCCGAGGGCTACCCGGAATACGAATATCTTGCACTTGTTGATATTCTCGAGCAGGTGGATGCAAACGGCGTTAAAAACGGTTACAAACTCAATCCCGATTACGATCCCGAAGATCCCGACACATGGGTCGGCGTGTCGGAAGACGGCGGCTGGGTTCCGCAAATGATCAACTGGAATTACGACCCCGATACGGATTCAAACTACTGCGGCAGCATCGACTTTACGGACTGCGGAATGGTCGGCACGCTCTACCTTGCGGGCGGATTTGAAAAACTTGAATATATTGACGTTCCCGGCAATAGTTTCAGCGAACTGGTCGTTGACGAAAGCGATTGGATTCAGCGTATTGACGTTGCGGGCAGTCCGATCGGCAGCATCGACGTTACCGGTTTCCGCGGCTTGAAATCGCTCAGCGTTACCGGCTGCGGTCTGACCGAGCTTGATATTTCGCAGAACGGCGTTCTGCGCTTCCTCTATTGCGGAGATAACGAAATTTCCGAGCTTGATTTTTCAAACAAGCCCGAGCTTTTGTGGGTGGAAGTCGAAAACAACAGGCTCACGGAGCTTGATGTAAGCGGATTGGAAGGTCTTTCCCCTTTCAATTGCAGCGGAAACGAGCTGACAAGGCTTGACCTCTCCCAAAACTCTGCGCTCTGGAGCGTTGATTGCAGCAATAATAATCTTACCGAGCTGCTCCTGCCAACAGGTTCGGAGTTCAACTCTCTCAACTGCGCAAACAACAACCTCACGAGCATTGACATTGCAGGCATTCCCGCACTGCAAACCATTGACGTCAGCAACAACAGCCTGACGGAGCTTCAAATGCCCGCAACGGTGAGCGAATTTTTTGACAAACTGGACATCAGCGGCAACCCGATTTCGCAGATCGATGTTTCCGGTATTCCGTCCGTTGAAAAGTTGCTTGTAAATAACACCAACATTTCAACGCTGGATCTTTCCGCAAACACGAATATCATGCTGTTTGATATGGATTTCATGAGCGAAATTGCCCTTGCTTCAAATTACAGCACGGATACGGGTGATATGCCGCTCTACCCCTGCAATATCCGCCTGACGCAGAACGGCGGCGGTGCGGTCAAACTGAAACTCGACGCCGAAGAGGATGTGAACTCCGTTTGGTGGCCGCGTCCTTATATCAACCCGTCTGCAATTGTTTCGGCAAGGGCAAATGATGGCTTTGCTTTTGAAGGCTGGTTTGATGCGGCGGGCGAACTTGTTTCAACCGATGCGGAGCTGACCTTCACCGATGCTGCGCTCACACTTGAGCTTGAAGCACGCTTCAAACAGTCCGACTCCCCCGTGACCCCCGAACCCACGGAAGAGCCTACGGCTACCCCGACGGAAGAGCCTACGGC
>UMLK01000156.1_pt1 | contig 17152 bp, 2 predicted proteins | sample 1966541 | NCBI WGS metagenome assembly UMLK01 (sample SAMEA4836198, study PRJEB28245) | human gut metagenome | biome: gut microbiome; material: fecal sample | place: Denmark | collected 2008 | reverse complement strand
AATTTCCCTTTCCTGTTATTGTTACTTTTCCTGTTCCTGCATTAATATTATTTGAATATACAAATGAATAATCTGTTCCAACTGTTAATGTATTTGTCCCATCTTTTACAGTAACACCTGGTTTTTTTTCTGTTCCATCATATGTATAAGTTGTTGGATTTAATGCTACGCTAATTGAACTATTATCTATTGATTTGCCTGTAACTTTAATACTTTTTGAGCTAACATTTTCTACTGAATCTTTTGCCCAAATATAATATGTTCCAACTGTTAATCCTTTTTTTGTTACAGTTTGTTTTTGAGTTTGAGTAATCTCGTTCCATCCTGTTGTTGGTAAAACATTACTTGATGTAATAGCCCACTTATTAACTAATGAACTACTGTCTGATAATGTAATTTGTAATGTATCGCCATATGTTATATCACTTGCAGCTATTGTAGGTGCAGTATTGTCAACTTCTATTTTAGAATCAAATTTTGTTAATATATTTTTATTTTGTGATTTATCTGTTAAGGTATTAGCATCAACTTCAACAGTTAACACACCATTTCCAGGTATTCCTGCTAATGTTAATTCATATTGAACACCATTTGTTATATTTTGTGCACTTCCAAGTGTTTTTGTTTTTGGTGTAACAACACTACCTCCAACTTTAACAACTATATTGCTAGCAGTTAAGCTATTCCCACTATAGTTTTCGTCGGTTCCTTTTAACAATAATTTTACTGTGTTTAAATTATTAATATACTTCTTGCCATTAATTGTTGTAACTGCATAGTTTTGTGTAATTTCTTTTCCAGAAATTGATACTTCTTCCGTATATGGACTTATTTCTAATACACTTACTTCCATTTTTTGTTTTTCTTGGTTTATAAGTGCTGCATAAAAAAAGCCAAAACATAAGGCTAGGCTTATCAATATAGATATACTAATAATTGTAATTTTGCTTAATTTTAAATTTTTTAATTTGCTTAGCATTATAAATACCTTCCCTTCGCAACATTTAAAAATAGTATTTTCTACATATATTTTAAGTTCTTAATTTACTAAAATCAATATAGGTATTTTATTGTATTTAAAACCGCCTTTTATCATACTAGGGATGCTTATTTGCCGTGTTTTGATGTCATATATTAAGTTTTGTTTACATTTTTATTACGTAATTTTTGACATAATCCGCAAATTTCTTATTTGCGTAAGCTTTTTTCGACTTTTTTGTATAAAAAATAAAAAAATCAGAATTTAATTATAATCTTAAATTCTGATTTTTTATTTTATTCTACAGACTCAACTTCTATTGTCCAAACAGGAAGTATATCATCTACTATTACTTTACATGTTGCTGTTAATCCTGCATTTGCTTCTTTTACTGTTATTGTACATTCACCTTGTTTTAATGCAGTTATTGTTCCATTACTTATTGTAGCAATATTTGCATCATTAGTTGAATAGCTTAATGTTCCTAAAGAAGCTCCTGTTATTGTTAAAGCTTTTGTTTTATTTGTTGTAGTATTTAAATATACTTGCGTTGGATTTACTGCAATTGTTGCCTTTACTAATATTGTACTATAAACTGAATTTGCTAAAGTTGTTTTTGCTCCATAACCGCTTCTATATGTTTTTGACCCTGCTACATTAAATGCAACATCTATTCCATTATATGTAGTCTTTGATGTACCTTTTATAACTCCGCAATTAAAGTTTAGTTTTGAACTTGTTCCTGTTAAATTTATACCATAGCCTGCTGTTGCCTCTATTACAGGAGCTTCAGCACTTACTATAGAGTTACTGTTATTTCCTATATTTACAGTTGCAGCTTGCAAACTACTAATTGCTGCTGTTTTACCTTTTATTGTTCCTCCTAATATATTAATTGTTCCAGCTCCTGTTTGCCCTATTGCTACAGCTCCACTTGAATAAATTGTTCCATCATTTACTGTTAAGTTTCCTCCATTTAGTGTAAATGTATTAGTAGCAGATGTTGTAAATCCTCCTGTACCATTAATTGTTACTGTTTTTTCATTATTTACGGTAATTGTTGCATTTCTTGTAACTGTTTTTCCATTAGTATTTATTGTTACATTTTTATCAATTATTACAGTAGATATATCTGTATTTGTTTGTAATATTGTTATTGTTGATCCATCACTATCTGCCTTTGCTACAGCTTCTGCAAGAGTTTTAAAGTAATATGAACCATTTTTAGTTGTTACACTATAATTTGCTAAAGACCATTTTGCATATAATGTTATATTTCCACTTGGAGTGTATGTATTTCCAGCTGTTCCAACAAGTGTTGTAGTTGCTTGTTCTTTATACCAACCTTCAAATACATAATTTGCTCTTGTAAGTGTTGGTAATGTTACTTTAGCACTGCTTACAGTATTATCCCACATAGCATATAATGTCACAGTTCCATTGTTAGTACTTGTTAAGTTTGTTACACTTTGTCCATTTGTATATGCATTTCCTGTTCCATCATTTTTTAAATTCCAATCTTTAAATGCATATGTTGATTTTGCTGTTTGGCTTGTGCTTCCTTCATAATTTCCATTAAATGTTACTGTGTACTGTCTTACATAACCATTTAATGTTAAGTTTTGTGCTTTGTCATATGTATATGTTGAACTTGCAGTCGTTCCTCCTGTTGCTCCATTTCCATTATAGTTTACTGTATATGTATTTGCAGTAACCTTTGGTGTCATTGTAATATTTCCTGCTGGCATTGTAAAGCTTCCTGATTGTCCAGTTATATTAGCTTGCATACTTGTATTACTGCTTTCCCATTTGCTCCATGTATAACCTGTATTTACTGTTGCTTTTAATGTAATTACAGTTTCATAATAATAACTTCCAGTAGCTGTACTTCCAGCATTACTTACACCTGTCAAAGATCCTAATGTAAATGTATATTTATTTCTAGAATATTCATACACAACTACTGTTGTTCCATCACCTTTTATTGTTACTGTTTGTTTTTCAGGTGCTGTAAATCCAGTATATGTATTAGTTTCTGGTGTTACATTACTATCTGTTGTTCCTGCTTTTTCTACAACTTCTACTTTTCCAGCTATTGGTGAATTTCCTTCTGGATATGTTCCATCTAAATTCATCTTTTTGTGTACGACTGTATATTTTGTATCTGTATTTGCAATCCATTTTGCATATAATGTTGTATTTGCTCCAATACTGTAACTTGCTCCACCATTTCCTGCTTTTGTTTTTAAGCTTTCATCTGTATACCATCCATCAAATGTATATCCAGCCCTTACAGGTGTTTCCAATGTCACACTTGGATTATTCCATTTTGCATATAATGTATGATTACTTGCTGTTGTTACTTTTGATGCACTAGTTACAATATTTGTATATGCTTCTTCTTTATACCAACCATTTAAGCTACATGCATATTGTTTACTAGAATTTGCCTTTCCTGTATATTTATAATTATATGTCAATGTGTATGTTTTTGCAGTTAAGCCTTCTTGTCCATTTACTGCTGGTAAATTTCCATATGTAGATGAGTAATTTACCTTTTTAGTATTTGTTGTAATTGTTCCACCTTTTGGTTCAAATGTTACTGTATATTCTTGACCTTGTAATATTTTACCATTTGCAACCAATGATAGATTTTGTGTTCCCATTGAAAATTGTTTTGTGCTTTCTGTTTCATATTGCACACCGTCTTTTGTCCAATTTGCAAAGCCATATATATAATAAATATCATTTGCTTTTACATTTGCTTTTATAGTTACATTTTGTCCCCATTTATAACTTCCAGCTCCTGTTACACTTGAAATATAGTCATTTTTACTTAATTCTAAAGTAAATTTATTTCTTGTGTAATATAAGCAAATTTTTGTACTACCATCTGGTTTTACAGTTGTGCTTGTAATAACTGTTCCAACACCTGATGTTCCTCCTACTAAGTTTCCTCCAGCAAATGTTGTATTTGCTATTTCTAAGCTTTTAGCTTCTGTACTTAGTGTAAGTGTACTATCTGTTGTTCCTGTTTTTGTAGTTGTATCATATAAAGTATATGTATTGTCATTTGCATTTTCTAAATAACGACTTACTGTATATTTTGTATTAGTACTTGGTTTAAATATTCTGTATACTGTTGCTCCACTTGTTGTTACTGTTGCTGTTGTTGAACTGTCATATAAGTAGCCTTTATAATATGCTCCTTCTGTTGTATCTGTTCCTTTGCTTGCACCTGTTACTTGTGTTCCAAAGTTTACACTTTCCTTACTTGTTCCTAATACTTTTCCTGTTGTACTTCCTACTACATCTTTATATGTTACTTCATATTTATTCGGTGTTTTACTTGCACTTGCTGTTAATGTTATTGCTGTTCCATCTGGTATTGCTGGCCATGTAAATGATCCATATGGATTAACTGTACTACTTTTTACATATGTTTCATTATTACTTGTCCATTTACTAAATGTTACTGTATGTCCTTCTATTGTCATTGTTTTTGCTGTTAAACTTGGTACTGTTGCCCCATAGTAATATTTTACACTATTTTGTACTGTAACACTTTCTATATTTTCTCCTGCTACTGTCTTTAATGTTCCACTTGTACGTGCATAATATAATTTTATTACTCTTGTTCCATCACCTTTTATTGTTGTACTTGTTACTGTTTTTCCATCTACTTGTCCATAACTATAATATATTCCATTTGTAACTAATAGTGTGCTATCTTTTAGGTTTGCTATTGTAACTTTGCTGTCTGTTGTTCCTGCTTTTGTACTATCTACTTTTGTTACTGCTGTGTCATATGTTCCATCTGTTTTCATTACATAGTGCTCTACTGTATATTTTGTTTTATCATATGCTGTAAATATTCTATATACTGTTGCTCCACTTGTTGTTACTGTCGCTGTTGTTGCACTACTATATACATAGCCTGCATAGTATTTTCCAACAGTTACATCTGTTCCTTTGCTTGCTCCTGTTACTTGTGTTCCAAAGTTTACATTTTCTTTACTTGTTCCTAATACTTTTCCTGTTGTGCTTCCTACTACATCTATATATGTTACTTCATATTGGTTAACATTGTAATTTGCAGTGTAATTTTTATTTCCTGTACTTTCTTTTGCAATTGTTACAGTTGTACTTGGTGTTGTTCCATTACTTCCAGTCCATCCTGTAAATGTATATCCTGTTTTTTGTGGATTATTTAAAGTTATATTTTGACTTTCTACATTGTAAGATGTTGGATTTGTTTTTCCTGCTACAAGTGCTCCTCCATTTAAATTATATGTAATTGTATAATTTTGTATAGTTCTTGAACCATTTGCTGTTAATGTTACATTTCCTGCTGGCATTGTAATTTTAGCATCTTTTTGTGTTGTGTTTGCAACTAAGCTTGTATTGTTTGATACCCAATTTACAAAACTATATGTATATCCTGCAATATCATTTAATGTTGCACTTAAATCTATGTTTTCTCCATATTTATAAGACTTGCTTGTATTTGTTATTCCACTTACTTCCCCTGTTGCTGATACTTCTTTTACATGTTCATTTTTTGTAAGTGTTAATGTATATGAATTTCTTGTGTAGTAATATTCAATTACTGTTGAACTGTCTGCTGCAATTGTTGCTGTTTTTTCTTCTGGTGTTGTAAATCCTACATATGTTTTTGGTGTTGCATTTGTTGTTGTTCCTGTTTTACCTGCTTTAATTTCAGTATCTTTTAAATCATAACCTGTTCCTTCAATATTTTGAATATAATATTTAACTGTATATTCAACTTGACCTTCTTCCCATTTTGCGTATAAAGTTGTATTTGCATTTACTTTGTAACTTGCTCCTGGGTCACCTACTTTATTTGCATCTGTACATTCTTTGTCAGTATACCATCCAGCTAAACCATATCCTGTTCTTTTTGCACTTGGCAATGGATCATTTTCTCCTTCTTGCCAGTTAGCATTAAGTGTTACTATAGCTCCACTAGTTTTTGCTAAGTTTATTACACTTGCTTTATCTAAATATGTATTATTGTTTGAATCTTTCCAATTTACAAAATCATATTTATATGCAGCTACTGTATTTGTACTTCCAGAATAATTATAATTAAATGTTACTGTATATTCTTTTTTATAACCATTTGCTGTTAAATTTTGTGCTTTATCATATGTATGTGTTGAACTTGCTGTTGTTCCTCCTGTTGCTCCATTTCCATTATATACAACACTATAAGTAATTGGTGTTCCTTTAACAGCATTTGCAACTATTGTAATATTTCCTGCTGTCATAACAATGTTTCCTTTAATTGTCGTTGGTACTGTTACTCCATTTCCTTCAATCAATGTCCATTTATCCCATACAGAAGCATTATAACCTGTAATATTTGTTTTTACAGTTGCATTAATAGCTACTGTTGCACCCCATTTGTATGTTCCTGCACCTGTTACAGTTTCTATATATTCATTTTTTTCTAATGTTAATGTATATTCATTTCTATCATAATATAAATATATATTTGTTGTTCCATCTGGTGCTACAGTTGTTGTTGTAATAGATGTTCCAACTCCCAAAGTTCCACCTGTTAAATTTGCTCCTACATATTTAGTATTTGCAATTTGATTTTTATTTGCTTCTGTTAAAAGTGTAAGTGTTGAACCAGCTGCTGCTTTTCCTTCTATAACATCTCCATATAATGTGTAGTTTTCATTATTTGCATTTTCTAAATAACGGTATACTTTATATGTTACTTGGTTAGCAGACCAACCAGCATATATTGTTATATCTTTTTGTGGTGTATATGTTCCATCAGCATTTAATACTAAAGCTTGTGTACAATTACTGTCTAAATACCATCCTGTAAATGTATAGCCAACTTTTTTAGCTGTTGTTAAATTTATGCTGTTATTTTTATAATTTGCAGTTAATGTTCCATCTTCATCTTTTGTTCCAAATGTATATGTATTTCCTACAAATTTTCCACCGCCTGTTAATAACCAACTTTCAAATGTTTTAGTTGAAACTTCACTTCCAACTTCTGTTGTTCCTCCATTTGCATTATATGTTACAGTAAATCCTTTAGGTGGTGTTATATTTGCATTATCTACTACATATGTTGACTCATATGCCTGTTCTATATTTAGATCGCTATATGTTCCTCCATTTGGGTTAATTGTTAATGTTGATAAATCTCTTACATATTTATATTCTATTATTGTTGTTCCATTTGCTAATATTTCTTTATTTTGTTTTGCTGGTGTTGTAAATCCTTTGTATGTTTTTGGACTAGCATTTGTTGTTTCTTTTGTTGTTCCATATTTTACTTCTTCTTCTGATGGAACACTTGGGTATGTTCCGTCTATATTTTGTTTATAATGTTTTACAGTATATTTTGTATTAGTATTTGCGGTCCATTTTGCATATAATGTTATATTAGCTGTTGGTGTATATGTATTGTCTGCATTTAATTTTACTTCATTTTTTAGTTCTGAATCTGTATACCATCCAACAAATGTATAACCTACTTGTGTCGGAGTAGTTAATGTAACATCATTATAGTTTTCTGTTACTTTTCCATTACCTGCACCATATGTATAAATGTTTCCACTTAATGTACCAAAACCATCTTTACTCCAAGATTTATGTGTTTGTGTTAATACTGTATTTGCTCCACCGTCATAATTTGGATTTAATGTTACTTTATATCCACTACTATTATAAGTACTTAAGTCTAATTGTGTGTTGTAATTTTGTTCTTTTGTTGTATTTCCACTTAATCTTGAAATTGTTAATGTATATTTATTAATGCTCCATCCAGAATATAATGTAATATTTTGGCTTGGTGTATATGTTTTATCTGTATTTAAACTTACTTTATTTGTACATTGCTCATCTAAATACCATCCTGTAAATGTATAGCCTTCATGTGTTGGATCGTCTGGCATTTCTATACTATCATTTTTATAATTTGCAACTATTGTTCCAATTCCTGCACCATATGTATAAACATTTCCATTTAATGTTCCTTGTCCTGTTTTTATCCAATTTGTAAATGTTTTTGTTGAAGTTTTTTTAGTGTAATCATCTTGTCCTCCAAAGTTTTTAAATGTAACCACATATCCAGCGGGTGCTTCTATTTTATTAGAAACTGTATATGTTGATTCAAATTTTTGTGTAACTGTTACTGTTGATTGAGAACCTTCATATTTTCCTCCATTTGGATTAATATTTAAATCATATGATTTTCTTTCATACTTATAAATAAATTCTGTATTTCCATCCTCTGTTATTTCTTTTGTTTGTGTTTGTGGTGCACTAAATCCTAAGTAGCTTCCTTGTGTAGTATCTTTTGTAGGTGGTGTTACTTTATTTCCTGGCACTGCTGATTTATTTTCTACATCTGTTGGAACACTTGGATATGTTCCATCTATATTTTGTTTATAGTGTTTTACAACATATTGTCCTTGTGCCCATCTTGCATATAATGTTTGATTTGATGTAATTTTTACAATTGTTGATGATGTTATTTCCTCTCCTTGTCCATCTTGTTTTGTATACCATCCTCCAAATCCATAGCCTGCAAGCTTAGCTACTGGAAGTTCTCCATATGTTGAATCATATGTTACTTCTTTTGTAGTTGGATTAACTGTACCTTCAACTGGATCAAATGTTACCACATATTTATTTGCATTCCATTTTGCATAAATTGTAATATCTTTTGTTGGTAAATATGTTCCATTCTCATTTGTTGTTAACTGTGTTTTTAAATCTTCATCTATATACCATCCTGCAAATGTATAACCTTCTTTTGTTGTTGTTCCAATTGTTATACTTGATTTTGTATCGTCCCAATGTGCATATAATGTTTCATTATATGCTGGCATTGTTTTATATTTTTTCTTTGTTCCATTTGTTGCATCTGTATACCAACCTGTAAATTGATATGTTGATGTTTGATTATCAAGTGCTGTTCCTCCATTTGTATTAAATGTAACTGTATATTTTCTTGATGCACTTGGCATTTGTATTGTTTCATTGTAATTTGCAGTTGTTGGTTCAGGAGTACTGTTTCCACCATTTGCATTATATGTAATTGTATATTTATTTATTTCCCATATTGCATATAATACTAAATCATTAGAAATTGTATTTGCTCCAATCGTATCTGCTGGATTATATTTAACCTCTGTTGCTGATCCATTTAATCCCCAACCTTTAAATGTATAGCCAGTCCTTGTTGGCTTAGTAGCACTTAAAGTTAAAGATTCATTATATTTTTTAGTTTGGCTTCCTGGTGCTCCGCTTCCTCCATTTGCATTATATGTAATTGTATAACTATTAACACTCCAACTTGCATACAATGTTTGATTTGCAGTTATAGTAACTATGCTTTGGTCTGTAATTTTTGTTCCAGCTCCATTTAGCCCAGTATACCATCCGTTAAATTTATAACCTGTCTTTATTGGTGTTGGCAATTGTCCATAACTTTCATTATATGTTACTGTTTTAGAAGATGGATTTACTGTTCCTTCATCTGGATTAAATGTTACTATATATTCATTTGCTTTCCAATTTGCAATAAATTCCTTATCTCCTGTTGTTCCTTTTGAAATTGTTACTGTTGTGTTTGGTGTTGTTCCATTACTTCCTATCCATCCTGTAAATGTGTAACCATCTTTTTGTGGATTATTTAGTGTAAAACTTGCTGTTTCTATTGTGTAATTTTTAGGATTTGTTATTCCTTCTGCTAGGTTTCCACCATTTAATGAATATGTAATATTGTATGTTATTGCATTCCATTTTGCACTTAATGTTACATTATCTTCTACTTTATATGGTGATGTAACTTCTAATTCTTGGTTTAACCATCCTTTAAATGTATAACCAGTTTTGCTAGTAGTTGGTAATGTTACTTCTTTTTCATATTTTGCAGTTATGTTTTCCACAGAATTTCCACCATTTGTGTTAAATGTAACTGTAAATAGTTTTCTGTTGTAATAATATTTTATTATTGTACTTCCATCTGCCTTAACTACAGCTGATTTTAAGTTAGGTGTTTCAAATCCTTTTCCATAATCTTTTGTTGCAGGTGTTACCTCACTTCCAGTTACTGCTGTTAAAGTTTCTACTTCTGGCTCACCATATTGGTCATCTTCTATATTTTGTTTATAATGTTCTACAATATATTCAGATTCACCTTCTGTCCATTTTGCATATAATGTATGATTGTTTGCTATTTTAACTTTTGTAGTTGTTTCTATTTTATTTTTAAATGTTTCATTGTCTAAATACCATCCTGCAAATGTAAATCCTTGTTTTTTAGGTTTTTCTAAATCACCATAGTTTTGTCCAAATGTAACTTCTTTAGAAGCTATATCATTTCCTCCATTTGAATTAAATGAAACTGTATATTTGTTTGCTTCCCAATTTGCAGTATATTGTTTATCACTTGTGCTTCCTTTTTCAATTGTTACAGTTTTACTTGCTTCATTTCCATTACTTCCTGTCCATCCTATAAATGTATATCCTTCTTTTTGTGGATTATTTAATGTAAAGCTTGGTGTTTCTATTGTATAACTTTCTTTATTTGCATTTTCTAATGTTCCACCATTTAAATTATATGTGATTTTATATGTTATAATATCCCATTTTGCATATAATGTATGGTTATTTGGTGTTGAAACTTTAGTTGTTTCTTCTGTTTTATTTTTAAATGTTTCATTATCTAAATACCATCCTGAAAATGTATAACCAGTTTTTGTTGTAGAAGGTAAATTTCCGTATGCTAAATCATATGTTACTTCTTTATTTTCTACACTGCTTCCACCATTTGTATTAAATGTAACTTGGTATTTATTTTGTGTCCATATAGCATACAAATTTAAATCTTCACTAAGTTTAGTTTTGTTTCCAACTAAATATTTTGTTCCTGTTCCATTTTCGTTAGTATTCCAACTATTAAATGTATAACCTGTTTTACTTGCTTGTAAATCAGAAATTTGTACTTCTGGATCAAATATATTTATAATTGAGTAACTATTTACTTTTCTTTCTACTGTTTGTTTGCTTGGAGTTGTACCTACTCCACCATTTAAGTTATAAGTTACACTTACATTTTTAGTATATAATCCATAATATGTAACATTTGTTGTGATTTTTAAAACTTCTCCGCCTCCGTGCTTCTATTTCTTTAGCAGCAGAATTTGAAGTATCTTTAGTCCATCCATTTTTTGTCCATCCATTGTATTCATTTTGTTCTGGAACTGTTATTGTTGCTGTTTGATTATTATATATTGTTATATCTTGTGTTCTTATTTGTTTTGTTGTAGCACTATAATCTATATATGTTGCTTTTATATCTTTTTTAAATATTGCATATATAGTTATATTTTTATTTGGCATTACTAATGTAGATAATGCACTTGTAGCATCTTTGTTAGTATTCCATCCAATAAATGTATAACCTGTTTTTGCAGCTGTTTTGCTTAGGTCTACATTTTGTGTGTATGTACACTCTTCTTCTATAGTTTCAGTTGTTCCTCCATTTACTACAGAGTTATATGTTACTATATATTTTTTTGCACTTCTTGTTGCATTAGCAACCAATGTCATATTTTGTGCACTCATTTTTATTGTTGCTTTTTGATCTTTTGTTTTTTCTACACCATTTTCTGTCCAGTTAACCCATGTATATGTATAACCATCTTCTTGATTTAAACTTGCATCTATTAAAACATCTTGTCCCCATTTATAACTTCCATCTCCTGTAACGCTTGCAACATGTTCATTTTTTGATAACGTTAATGTAAATTTATTTCTTGTATAATATAAATAAGCTTTTGATGTTCCGTCTGCATTAATTGTTAAACTTGTTTCTTCACTTCCTCCTTCTTCTAAGCTTGCATATTTATATGTACAATTATCTATTACCATTTTTTCATCTAATAATGTTTTTACTGAATTTGTTTTTCCTTCTTTTCCTTCTGTTTTATATAATGTATAACCATTATCATTTGCATTTTCTACATAGTGATAAATTGTATATGGTGTGTTTTCTGCACTTGTCCATTTTGCATATAATGTATGATTTTCTGATTTTGATACAATTGTTTTCTCTTCTACTTTATTTTCATATGTGTTTTCTAAGTACCATCCCCCAAATCTATATCCTTGCTTTGTTGGTGTTGGTAATTGCCCATATTCTTTATTATATACAACATCTTTTGATGTAGGAGTTACCTCTCCTCCTTGTGGGTTAAATGTTACTACATAACTTTTTGCATCCCATACAGCATATAAGTTTGTAGCTTCATTTTTACTATATGTTGCACCTTTTTTATATTCTGCTTCTACTGCTTCTTTAGATGTTGACCATCCTTTAAATGTATATCCATCCCATGTTGGCTCATCACTTGAAAGTGTTAAATTAACATCTTTTTCTTTAGTTTGTGCATTTGGAGCATTTTGTCCACCATTTGCATTATATATAATTTTATAGCTTACTTTAAATACATTAGATACATTATTTTCTACTTCGTTTCCAGCATTATCTGTAATATTAAACCATATATAATTGTTTCCTCCATTTAGTGTAATTTCATTTGTAGATCCATTTTCAAAATTAGTCCATCCTGTTGTTGGTTTTTGAGTATTGCTACTTGTTATTGCATATTGTAATGTTTCATTTAAACCTGATGTTCCTGTGTCTTTTGCTGTAATTGTAACATTTTCTTTTACATTTGTTTGTCCTGGATTTAGTTCATAAGTTCCTCCATTAGGAGTTATTGTTACTGTTGGCTTTTTAGTATCTATAAATGTTATTTCTAATGTTGCAACTTCAGATGTTTGTTCATTTTCATCTTCTACTAATGCATATATTGTTTTATTTTCTTCTATATATGTTACATATTCACCATCATTTAAACTAACTTCTATATAATTTATTCCATCTTCACTATATTTGTATTTTCCACCATCTATTTCTGGGTATGTTACTGTTACTTTTACTTTTTTATTTGTTGGCGCATTTGGGTCTGTAGTAATTGTTGGTTTATCAATTTTTTCTGTTGTTATTTCTACTATGTTTGATATTTGTTCTCCATTTCCTGCATTATCTGATGCCTTTGTGCATATTTCATATGTTGTTTCCTTTACAAGTCCTTTAAATTTATGTGTTAAATTTGCATCTTTCTCCCATGTCCAATCATTTGTACCTTTTAATCTTTTTCCATAATAAATAGTATTATTATCTATTTGACTGTGTGAATCTGTTTGCTTGAATTCAACAGTTATACTGCTACTTGTTGCTACTTTCTTTACTGGTGCTTCACTATTTGGATTTGTATTATCTAAATAGAATAATTCACTTTTGGCTTTTTTAGTATTTCCTAAATTATCTTTAGCAAGAACATATAAATAATATTTTCCTGTAACTTTTTTTGCATTTTCTATATTGGCACCATTAATAAATGTAGTATCTATTTCATTTTCAGCAGGTTCTGCCTCATTTTGTACTACCCATTTATATTTTAATTCATTTTCATTTATATTTGATGTTCCTACATCTGTTACTGTTACTTTTGTTTTTTGTGTTTTACTATATGTGTCATTTCCATTTGGTGTAAATGTTACTTCTGGTGCACTATTATCAAACACATATGGTCCAAATACATGGTATGTGCTAACTTTTGTTCCTTCTTTATTAGATATATTTTGTGCATTATCTTTTACTTCTTTTACCCACAAGTAACGTGTTCCTGTTATATTATCACCTATATTGAATGCTACATTATTTGTGTATTTTAACCAATTTCCTGTTGGTATATTTTGGTTACTTTCTCCTAATTGATATTCATATTGGTTAGAATCTGATAGGTTACTTCCACCTTCATCTGTTACATGTATTGTAACATTTGTGTTTTTACATACTTCTTTATTTTGTGGTTCTACACTTATTATAGGAAGAGTTTTATCTATATTTCCTATTTCTATTTTGTTTTCTTCACTTGCTTTATTAACATTTCCTGCAGCATCTTTTACATAGAAATACCATATTCCATTTTCTGATACTTCTTGAGTTTTTGTTATTTCTTCTGTTGTTTGTGTTATTTCGTTCCATCCTTCAGATTTATTTGTTATGTCTGTTTGTTTGCTAAACATATATGCAACTATTCCACTGTTTGCATATTCCTCTGTTTGAGCTTGGTCTTTTGCTTTTGCTGTAATTGTTACTGTACTATTTGTTGCTTTTGTGCTTGCACTTATATTTGTAACTATAGGTAATAATTTATCAATATTATCTACTTGATGTGTTGCAACATTTGATTTTTCACCCTCATTATTTTCTACTAATGCATATATTGTTTGATTTTTTGTTACTTCAAAAGTATATGGATTTGTTGGAATTGATTCAAAATTTACTCCATCTGTTCCATATTTTATTGTTGTTCCTTCTTGTGCATCAGGTGCTAATATTGTAACTTTTACATTTTCGTTTGTAATTGTTTCTGGATTTTGTTTAATTAATGGCTCTGTTAAATTTAGTGTTCTAACTATTACAATTTCAGATTCCATTTCATTTCCAGCTTTATCTTTTGCTATTGTTTTTACTTCATATAATGTATCTTTTGTTCTTTTTGTAAATGTATTTACTTTTTCACTATTTTGTACTATTTTCCATTCATCTTCACCTTGTTTTCTTATTGCATATCTTATTGTTTCTTCATCTATTCCACTTAATGCATCTGTTTGATTAAATGTAACTGTAACTGTATTCGTTGTTGCAACAGCAGTTGGTGCTTTTAATGTTGGTTTTTCCTTGTCTATTTTATCTACTACTATTGTTTTTGTAGTTGTATTTCCAGCCTTATCTGTAACACTTATTTTTATTGTTTGATTTTTATCTACTGTGTAGTCTAAATCAATAGAACCATCTTCATTTGTTGTAAAATTAACATCTTTTGATTCTTCTTTACCATCTACTACTTGTGTTATTGTTACTTTTTCTATTCCACTTGCATCATCTTTTGCTTTTACATGTAAAGTAGCATCTTTATTTGTCCAATTTTCTGGATTTCCTGTTATTGTTACTTCAGGTCCTTTATTATCAATTTTATCTACTGTTATTGTTTTTGTAGTTACATTTCCTGCTTCATCTGTAACTTCTATGTTTATTGTTCCATTTTCTGTAACAGGATATTTTACTTTTGCTGTTTTGTCTTCATCTATAGTTGCTGTTACTTTTTGTCCATTTATTTTTATTTCTTTTATTCCAGTTTCATCATCTTTAGCTGTTATGTCTAATTCAACTTCACCTTTTACCCATGTAGTTGGATTTCCTGTAACTTCAACTTTTGGTGGATTTTTATCTATTTGATCTATTACAATTTGCTCTTTTGCTACATTTCCTGCTTGATCTTTTGCATATATATAATATGTTCCATTTTCTTTTATGCTATATTCTACTGTTGTTTGTTCTTTTGCTTCATCTAAATTTGTCCAATTATTAGAGTTTTCATCTAAATTACCATCTTTGCTTATTTGCCATGCTATTACTTTGCTACATCCATACTTATCGTTTGCCTCTTGGTCTTTTAATGTTATTGTAAGTACTACATCTTTGTTTGTATACCCTTGTGCAGGATTTTTTGTATATGTTATTTCTGGTAATAATTTATCTATATTATCTATTTTTAATGTTTTTGATATATCATCTATTAATCCTTCTTGATCTTTTGCAGATACATAAATTATTCCATTTTCTTTTACTGTAACTGTTATTGGATTTTTAGTTTGTATTGTGTTATTTATTGCATCTTGTCTTGCTTCATTCTCTGTTTTTCCAAATCCTTGACGTCTAAATGTAGTTAATATATTTCCATAATCAACTGTTACTTTTACATCTTCATTTGTCCATCCGTCTGGTTCTTTAGCAATTTTTATTGTATTTTCTACATCTGCTTTATTTATAACATTAAATGGCTCACTCCACTTTTCACTTTCATTTTCAGCTTTATCTTGTGCTTTAACATATAAATAATATTTTCCGCTTTCTGAAATTGTATTTGTTACATTTGCCGTTGTTCCTTCTAATGTTTTTAAATCTTTTTCATCTGGTGCATCTGGTCTTGATCCATCATCTTTTGCCTTTAACCATTTATATAAAACCTTATCAACTCCACTTTCTTCATCTTTTACTGTAATTGTCGTTGTTATTTCTTTTGATGTTTGATTATTATCTATTACATAATTTCCGCCATTTTTTTCAATTTCTATATCAGGGCTAGTTGTATCAACTAAAACTTCAATTTTTGATGTAGTTCCATTTATTTTAGCTGATATTGTACATGACTCACTTATTTTCAAATCCTTTATTTCTTCATCTGTAACTGTAATTTCAGTTCCATCTTTTTTGCCTTTTACTGTTATAATTTTTTCATTTTTACTTAATCCATCTGGCCATTTTACCTCAACTGTCAAAGGAACTTTATTAGTCCACTTACCTTCTTGATATATATTTTTATCATTGTCTTTAACAGTAATAAACAATCTTTGGTTAAGCCTATCTTTTTGGTCTTCATATACCTTATTTACATCACCAGTATCATTATATTCACTTTGAATCTTCTTAACATCCCTTTGTTGAGATGAAGAATTATTTACATTCGAAATGTAAACCGCAACTCCAACCGTTAAAAAGAAAATCATTGCAATTAAAACGAATAAGGTTACAGAACCTTGCTCGCCTCTTTTTCTCCTATTTCTTTCTTGTTTGTTTGTTTCTACAAGCTTTTTCATATACATTCTCCTTGTTTTTATAACTTTAATATATATCATTAATATTTTAGCTTCATATATATAAAAAAACAATATAAGAAAAAAGCCGGCAAAAATTGCCAGCTTTTTTCTACTAGGGATGCTATTTTTTGTCGTTTTAGCACTTTTTATTAAGTTTTTTTAACATTTATATTACAAATTTTACTTTCGTCCTTAATAAATGCTGCAAAACCTAAATTTGCGTAGGCCTTTTCAAACTTTAGACATTGGGACGGGGATTTTGTCTTAGGCTTTTTGGGACTTTTGAAATAAAAAACTTACAAAACAAAAAAATATTATTAAAAATCAAATTTTACAATTGAAAATAATTGAATTAGAAATTTTTATATTAATTTTATG
>UMLK01009295.1_pt1 | contig 17403 bp, 16 predicted proteins | sample 1966541 | NCBI WGS metagenome assembly UMLK01 (sample SAMEA4836198, study PRJEB28245) | human gut metagenome | biome: gut microbiome; material: fecal sample | place: Denmark | collected 2008 | reverse complement strand
AGCGCATGGGCATGTTCAAACAGTATGCCGAGCAGCTGGTGGCAGAGGGCAAGGCATACTATTGCTTCTGCACCGAGGAGCGTCTGGAGGCCCTGCATGCTGAGCAGCGCGCCAACGGTGAGATGACCCACTATGACGGATGCTGCCGCGACCTGCCCAAGGACGAAGTGGAAAAGCGTCTTGCTGCCGGGGAACCCTATGTTATCCGCCAGAAGATCCCCCGCGAGGGCGTGACCGGCTTCGACGATGTGGTGTACGGCCACATCGAGGTCAACAACAGCGAGATGGACGACCAGATCCTCATCAAGACCGACGGCATGCCCACCTACAACTTTGCCAACGTGGTGGACGATCACCTCATGGGCATCACCCACGTGATCCGCGGCAGCGAGTATCTGTCCTCTACCCCCAAGTACAACCTGCTGTATCAGGCGTTCGGCTGGGAGATCCCCACCTACATCCACTGCCCGCCGGTCATGAAGGATGCGCAGAATAAGCTTTCCAAGCGCAACGGCGATGCCAGCTATCAGGATCTGGTGGCAAAGGGCTACCTGACCGAGGCTATCCTGAACTACATCTGCCTGCTGGGCTGGAGCCCCAAGGGCGAGTATGCCGAGCAGGAGATCTTCTCCCTGCCGGAGCTGGTCAAGATCTGGTCTCCGGACGGCATCTCCAAGTCTCCGGCCATCTTCGATCCCCTCAAGCTGCGGGCCATCAACGCGGAATATATCCGCCGCCTGTCCCCGGAAGAGTTCCAGAAGAAGGCGGAGCCGTGGATCGACAAGGCCGTGCACACCTCCATCGACAAGAAGCTGCTGTGCGCAAACCTGCAGCCCCGCTGCGAAGTGCTGGGCGAGATCCCGGAGCAGCTGGATTTCTTTGATGCGATGCCCGAGTACGATGTGAGCATGTACGCCAACAAGAAGCAGAAGACCACCCCGGAGACCGCCAAGGAGGCACTGGAAGCCCTGCTGCCTGTGCTCAGCGACGAAGCACTGGATTTTGGCAATCGCGATGCCGTCTTCGATGCCTGCAAGGCCAAGGCTGAGGAGCTGGGCAAGAAGAACGGCTGGCTGCTGTACCCGCTGGGCATTGCCCTTTCTGGCAAGCAGCGCACCCCCGGCGGCGGCACCGACCTTGCCTGCATGATGGGCCGCGAAACCACCCTTGCCCGCGTAAAAGCGGCAATTGAAAAGCTGAACGGCTGATTTTTGCCATAAAACCACAAAGCTCTGCGGCGTTTTTGGATGCCGCAGGGCTTTTTTGCGTCTTTGGGCCGGTTTGCGGCAGAACACTGCACCGCGCCAAAAATCGCCGCGCGCCCGCGCTACAGTATATGCAGAAAGCGCGGGGAACAGAACCACAACGCCCCGCCGGAAAGCGGGGAGTTTTTATGACAGAGCGGATGGGTCTGGCAGCGGTCGGGCGGCAGAACAGACAGCGGGCAGCGCTGGCACGGCGGGCGGAGCTGCGCCCGGCAGCGCGCAGGCTGGCGGCTGTGGCAGTGGGATTTGCGGGCGGCTGGGCCGTTCTGTACGGTGCACTGATGCCTTTTGGTCTGGGCTTTGTGCTGGGCTTTGCAGAGGACTGCTTTGCCCCCTGTGCGGCGGGTGCGGCGCTGGGTGTGCTGCTGCACGGGTTTGGCGCGCTCTCGCTGCGCAGTGTCTGTATGCTGTGCGCACTGGGTGCTGCAGTGGCAGCGCGGTGGATGGGTGCCAGAACACTGACCCCGGCGGCACTGGCGGGCTGCGGCACGCTGGTGGGCGTGGCGCTGTGCTTTGCCTTTGGCGGCGGCGGGGCAGAGTTGGTGTTTTACAGTGCAGCAGATGCCCTGCTGGCCGCAGCCATGGGCTTTTGTCTGCGGCAGTTCGCGCCCGAAAAGCCGGGTGCCGGGATGCTTCTGGTGGGTGCGGCCGCAGCGGCGGCGCTGGGCAGTGTGCAGCTGTGGCAGCTGCTGCCGGGCGTGATCGTCTGCGCGGCGCTGGAACTGTATTTATGCAGCAAAGGGCAGGCCAAAGCCGCGCTTGCGGCCTGCGCGGTGCTGGGCGCTGCGCTATGCGCGGCAGACCCGGCTCTCAGCTTTGCGGCATCCGGCCTTGCCTGTGCCACGGTGGCAGCGGCAGTGCTGGCACCCGGACGGCGCATGGAAACGGTAGCCGCCTACGCGGGCGGCTGCGTGACCGGTGCACTCTGTGTGCAGCCGCCCGGGCGCGCGTTCCAATATCTGCTGAACGTCTGCATCGGCATCACGGCCGTAGCGGCCATGCCCGCAGCGTGGCTTGTGCCGGAGCCGGAAGAAAAGCCGCAGGCAGGGCAGGCCCAGCCGCAGCAGTACAGTGCAGCGGCCACCCGGCTGGAACAGGTGTCCCAGAGCCTTGCATCGCTGGCAGAGACCGTGAACGATGTCTACGAAACGCTGCCGCACCGGTGTGAGGATTTCCATTGGGTAATTGATAACACACATGATACCCTTTGTTTTAACTGCGGACGGCGGGATACCTGCTGGAAGCAGGAGTATGCCGCCACGCTGGAGGGCATGGAAGCACTGCGCCCTCTGCTGGAAAGCAGCGGCGGGCTGGAAACGGCTCAATTGCCCGGGCAATTATCCCGGTGCATCCACCCGGCAGCGCTGTGCGCAGCAGCAAACCGCTCTTTTGCGCTGTACCGCAGCCGCAAGGAGGCCCGCCTTCATGCCGAAGCCATGCGCACTGCCCTGACCGAGCAGTACAGCGCCGTGGCCGAAGCGCTGGGCGTGTTGGGAGAACAGCTGGGCCGTCCGGGCGACCCGGAACCCTATAAATCCGGCCGGGTGGCGGACTTTTTTGCGCAGCTTGGCACTCCGCCGCAGGAGTGTGCCGTCACGCTGGATGATCTGGGCCGCACCCATGCGGCGGTCACGCTGCCGCGCACCCGCTTCTCGGCGCAGGAGCTGGCCGCGCTGGCCGGGGAGGTGGGCCGCATCTGCCGCCGCACGCTGGAAGTGCCGCAGGTGCTTTCCTGCAAGGGAATGACCACCCTGCTGTTCAGCGAAAAGCCTGTGCTGCGGGCCGTGTTCGGCATGGCAGGCGCGGCGGCACGGGGCAGTATTTCCGGCGATGCGGTGCAGCAGTTCTGCAGCCCGGCGGCAGCGCAGATGATCCTGTGCGACGGCATGGGCACCGGCAGGCCTGCAGCCGTGGATGGCAACCTTGCCGCCGAGCTGACGGCCCGGCTGCTCAAGGCGGGCTTTACCGCAGAGCTGGCGGCAAGGCTGGTCAACGTGGCCCTTGCCCTGAAAAGTGAGGATGAGAGCGGTGCCACGCTGGACCTCATCAGCGTGGATCTTTACACCGGCACGGCAAGGCTGTTCAAGGCCGGTGCGGCACCGGGCTTCCTTGTGCACGGCGGGCGGGTGCGTGCTGTGGGCGACACCAGCCTGCCGGTGGGCATTCTGGGCGGAGTGAACGGCCAGAGCCGGGTGGTGCATTTGACGGTGGGCGATTATGCGGTGCTGGTCTCGGACGGGCTGCTGGTGGACGGTCCGGGCTGGGTGGCAAAGCAGCTGGAGCTTTCCGCTGCGGCAGGAGATGCGCCGGAAAAAGTTGCAAAGACGCTGGTGGAAACGGCCCGCGTGCGCGCCCAGAAGACCGGCAGGCCGGACGACATTACGGCGGCGGTGCTGCGGCTGGAAAAATGCGTTTGATGTTCATACAAACTTCGTTGATTTTCGACGGAGGAGAAGGTATACTATGGAAGCATAGAAACAAAACGGGAGGACAGAAACATGCTTACCATAACCGTAGCGCAGGATGGCAGCGGCGATTTTGCTTCGGTGTCCGAAGCGGTGCTGGCCGTGCCTTATGCCTGCGCAGCAGAGATCCGCATTGGCCCGGGCGTTTACCGCGAAAAGCTGGTGTGCGAAAAACAGGATATCACCCTGATCGGCGCAGGCATGGAAAGCACCCGCATCGTGTGGGGCGACGGCGGCAGGCTGCCGCACCCGGACGGCAGGCCCACCCACACCTTCCGCAGCTATACCGCGTTTTTCCGGGGGATAGAACTGCGGGTGCGGGACCTGACCATTGAAAACGATGCCGGCCCCGGGGCAAAGGTGGGGCAGGCCGTGGCGGCTTATGTGGACTGCTCACACACCCTCTTTGAGAATGTGCGGCTGCTGAGCAATCAGGATACGCTGTTCTGCGCCCCTCTGCCGGAGAAGGAGCGGGAGAAGGATGGCTTCCTTGGCCCGGGCCGTTTTGCGCCCCGCCGCCCGACGGCCCAGTATTACCGGCACTGCGAGATCGCGGGAGATATCGATTTTATTTTTGGTGGCGCGGACGCTCTGTTTGAGCAGTGCACCATCCGCACCGTGAATAACCACCTGCCTGCAAGCTACGTCACGGCTCCCTCGGGCCGTGCCGATGGCCTCGGGTTTGTGTTCTGGGACTGCGACTTTGTTTCGGACGACTGCCCGGCGGGCACGGTGTTTCTGGGCAGGCCGTGGCGGCCCACCGGAAAGACTGCCGTGCTGGACTGCCGCCTTGGTGCACACATCGCGCCGGAGGGCTTTTCGCCCTGGCAGAGCCGCACCGACTCGGATCTTGCCTGCTTTGCGGAAGCGGGCAGCACCGGCGGGGGCGCAGCAGCGCGCGGTGCATGGGTGAAGCAGCTGGACAGCCAGCAGGCCGAAGAGCTGCTCAGATGTGCACGGAAGCTTTGCAGACCGGAATAAAAGCGGAAAATATAAAATAAAGTATAAAACGGATTTGAAGGATCTTCTATGAAAAAACTGCCGAATTTTGTCAAATGGATCATCATTCTGGCGGCACTGGCTGCAATGGGCTGGATGATGTGGGCTGTGAATGATCGTGCCTCCCGGGTGGAGATGCCCGCACCGGATAATACATTCGGAATTTATCGCACAGCAGATTCCAGCCAGTAAATCATTTGGAATGGCCGCAGCATTGCGGGCAGAAACGATGCTCTATAGAAAAAGCAAAAGCCGGGACGACCACACGGTCATCCCGGCTTTAAAATTATTCCTGATTATTCCTGCCCGGCCATCTCGGCTGCATTGGCGGGCAGGTCGTTCATGATGAACCAGAACGTAGTGCCCATGCCAATGGCGCTCTGCACACCAAAGCGGAAGCCGTGCTGCTGGAAGATGGCCTTGGTGATGGAAAGGCCCAGACCGGTGCCCTGCTTGCCGGCATCCGAACGGGAGCGGTAGTACCGATCAAAGATATAGGGCAGGTCGTCGGCAGAGATGCCGGGGCCGTGGTCCTCCACCTCGATCCGCACGCCCTCGGTGCAGCGCTGGGCCCGCAGGATGAAGATGCCGTCTTTGCCGATATGGTGCATGGCGTTGCCCAGCAGGTTATGCAGTGCGCGCTGCATCATGTTGGGGTCTGCGTAAACGGGCAGTTCCTCGTCCGGCAGCTCCAGCTGGAGCTGCCAGCCGTTCTGGGCGCAGATGGCATCGTACCGTTCGCTCACCTCGTCGCACAGCTGGCCCATATCAAAGTGCACGCGCTCGCATTTATCGGCACCGCTGGTCACCTTGCTCAGCTCCATCACGCTGGAGACCAGTGCGGTCAGGCGGTCGGTCTCGTCCACGATAATGTTCATCTGCTCATCGCGGTGGGCCTTGTCGTCGCCGGTAATGTCGCGCACCGTCTCGGCATAGCCCTTGATAAGGGTCAGCGGGGTGCGCAGGTCGTGGGAGACGTTGGCCAGCAGATCGCGCTGCATCTGCGAAGAATGCTGCACCTCGCTTGCCATGTGGTTGAAGTCCCGGGCCAGATCGCCCAGCTCATCGCTGCGGCGGGTATCCACCTGCACGGCATAGTTGCCCATGGCCATCTGGCGGGCAGCGCTGGAAAGCTGGCGCAGCGGCTTTGTGAACCACTCACTGAACAGCCATGCCGCCGTCATGGCAAAGGCAAAGATCAGCGCCGCTGCCATGGGCAGCACGGTGCTCAGCACCTTGCCGGCTTCAGCCACATGCACAAGGCTGGTAGTGACCAGAACGGTGTACTCGCCGCCGGAGGTGTTGCGCCCTACCAGCAGCTGTGCCGAGCCGGAGAGCCGCGGCGGATTCAGGGTCTGCACAAAGCCGCCGGTGGTGCGGCATTTCTTGCGCATGGCCACAGCGGTGGAAACGATCATATCGTTGTTGGCGGAATCCGAGAGCAGCGTTTCGTGCAGGTTGCAGTAGGACTGGTTCTCGATCTTATAGATCGTGCGCATGGTGGTATCGGAAATATCCACACAGAAGCTGTTCAGCGAACCGCTGGCGTACAGCTGGGTGGCAAGCCGGTCAAAAAACGCGGTGTTGACCGTAAGATGGCCAAAAGACCATGCCGAAAGGGCTTCGCCGTTTGCAATAGCCTTGTCCAGCTCGGCGGTGATGCTTTCTGCCTGAGTGGTCAGCTGTTTTTCAATGTGCTTGGTGTACAGCGGTTCCAGCAGCTGGGTGGACAGAAACCACACCAGTGCCAGCAGGAACAGACAGATACAACACAAAAACCACATCAGCTGGCCGCGGATGCCGGGGGAGTGATGGTGCCGCATGAATCCTCCGCTCCTTTATCAGCGCGTTGCGTCGGGGTCGAATTTGTAGCCGATGCCCCACACGGTAGCAATGTAGCTGCGGCACTTGCCCAGATGGCCCCGCAGCATTTTGACATGGGTATCCACGGTGCGGTCCTCGCCAAAGTAGTCGTAGTTCCACACCTTCTGCAGGATCTTTTCACGGCTGAGGGCGATGCCCTTGTTGGAAGCAAGGAACACCAGCAGGTCGAACTCCTTGGGGGTCAGGGCTACCTCCTCGCCGGAAACGCGCACCGTGTGGCTGGCCGTGTCGATGGTCAGCTCACCAAAGGTCATGGTGTCGGAGGCAGCGGCGGGCTTGGGCATGGTGCGGTTCAGCACGGCCTTGACGCGGGCTACCAGCTCACGGGGAGAGAAGGGCTTGACAACGTAGTCGTCGGCACCGCTCTCCAGACCGGCCAGCTTGTCGTATTCCTCGCCGCGGGCGGTCAGGATGATGACCGGCGTGTTGATGTGGCGGGCGCGCATCTCCCGCAGGCAGGTCATACCGTCCATGAACGGCATCATCAGGTCCAGAATGACCAGATCGAAGGCTCCGCCGGAAAGCTGGGTCAGCGCAGCTGTGCCGTCAGCGGCTTCTTCACAGATATAACCGGAATATTGTAAATGTTCGCGGATCAGCTCGCGGATACGCGGCTCATCGTCAACGATCAGGATCTTAGCCATAATACAGACACCTTCCTCAATAATAGACTTCTTGACCAGAATATCATACAGCAAGAATAAAAAAAAGCTGTGAAGTTTGCGTGAATGCTTTTCAAAAAAAGTGCCCGCAGCGGCGGGCTGCTTCCAGTACCAGTATACCACAGAAAAACGGCCCTGCACAGCCGGAGTTTGCAGGGCAGACCGCAGGCCCAGCCGGCTGGTGGTGCTTTCCGACCTGCACAATTCCGAGTTTGGCGCATATAATAGTGAGCTTGTGGATAAGGTGCGGCGGCGCTGGCCTGTTTTTACCTGCGCATCCCGGTGGGCCATGTGGAAGCCGGACTGCGCACCTACGATCTGGATTCCCCCTATCCGGAAGAGTTCAACCGGCAGGCGGTGGGCGTGCTGGCAAAATACAACTTCGCGCCCACCGAGCAGGCCAAGCAGAACCTGCTGCGGAAGTGGTTCAGCTGGTGGGCGGCACCGAGAACATTTCCAGCGTGGCACACTGCATGATTTGACTGCGGTTCGCGGTCAAGGACCTGAACAAGGCCGATCAGGAAGCGCTGAAGAAAATCCCCGGCGTGCTGTCCGTCACCCCAGCGGCATGATGTTCTGCGGTGCAGTGCCCAGAAACGCCGGTGCCTCCGGCGACGCAGCGGTCAGGTTCGTCTTGCTCACCTTCCACCACAGGCGGGTGGTGCCGTCCGGCGCGGTAAAGATCAGGTTCCAGTCAAAGGGATTCTCGCTGGTGGAGTTCAGCTGCACCGGCAGAGCGTTCGGCGCAGCTGGTGCGCAGGGGGCAAAGTCGTGGGCGCGGATGCCCACGGCGGTGCAGGTTTCCGGCACCTCGGCGGCAAGATGAAGGAGCGCATCCCAGCCGGTCAGGCGCACGGTGTGGGCATCCACGCGGGTGCAGGACAGAATGTTCTTGCAGCCGGTCAGCCGTGCAGCGGTGGTGCTCTGCGGGTCTGCAAACACCTCTTTGGTGCCGCCGGTGCGCAGCACCTGCCCGCCATCCATCACGATCATATCCCGGCACAGGCGGTAGGCTTCGTCACGGTTATGGGTGACCAGCAGCGCCGTGCCGCCAAACCCGGCCAGCAGGCTGCCCACTTCGCCCTCAACTTCTTCGCGCAGGTAGCTGTCCAGCGCACTGAACGGCTCGTCCAGCATCAGAATTTTGGGCCTGCCCACAAGGATGCGTGCCAGCGCGGTGCGCTGCTGCTGCCCGCCGGAAAGCTGGGCCGGGTAGCGCTTGGCAAGGGATTCCAGCCGCATGGCCTGCAGCATTTCGGCGCAGCGGGCCTTGCGGGCGGCCTTGTCTTTTTCGGCTTTCAAGCCACAGAGCACATTCTGCTCCACGGTCATGTTGGGGAACAGTGCGTAGTTCTGGAACAGCAGGCCCACGCCGCGCTGCTGCGGCGGCAGGTCGATGTGCTGGGCGCTGTCAAACAGCACCCGGCCGTCCAGTACGATGCGGCCCGCATCCGGCTTTACGATACCGGCAATGCAGCGCAGGGTCATGCTTTTGCCGCAGCCGGACGCACCCAGAATGGCTGTGGCGGTGCTGCGCGCGGCAAAGTTGGCGTGAAGGGTAAAGCCATCCAGCTTTTTGGTAATGTTCACTTCAAGACTCATGCGCGGCCACCTGCTTTCTGTTTTTTCTCCAGCAGATTCACGGCCAGCAGCACCACTGCCGAGATCACGATATCCACCAGCACCCAGCGCATGGCACCGACTTCGTCGTTGGTGCGCCACAGCTGGTACACGGTGGTGGCAATGGTGGCGGTCTTGCCGGGGGTGTAGCCTGCGATCATGCTGGTGGCACCGTACTCGCCCAGCGCGCGGGCAAAGGCCAGCACCGTGCCGGCCAGAATGCCTTGACGGCAGCAGGGCATCCGCACCCGCCAGAAGATCCACACGTCCGACTGGCCCAGCGTTTGCGCCGACCATGCCAGCGTTTCGTCAAAGCTTTCAAACGCGCCGCGCGCCGTGCGGTACATCAGCGGAAAGGCCACCACGATGGATGCAAAGATGGCACTGTACCAGTTCATGACCAGCTTCACGCCGAAATGCTCCATGAAAAAGGCACCCAGCGGCCGCTTTGCGCCGAACAAAAGCAGTAGAAAATAGCCCACCACCGTGGGCGGCAGCACCATGGGCAGGGTGAGCACCACGTCCAGCGCGCCTTTGACAGTGCGCGGCAGCTTGGCAATATAGTAGGCGGCAAAAATGCCAAGGAAGAACACCGCCGCACAGCTGACGAGGGCGATGCGCAGGCTGTTCCAAAGGGGATACCAGTCCATAAATGATACCTCCGAATAAAAAGGCTTCCCCCGGAGGGGAAGCTCTGAAAAACAACGGATTTACAGCGCGGTGAAGCCCACGCTCTCGAACACGGTCGCGGCACGGTCGGTCTGCAGATAGGCCAGAAACTCCCTGGCAGCCTCGGCGTTGGGGGCGGCCTTCAGCACGGCGGCAGGATAGATGACCTGACCGCACATCTCCTTGGTGGCCTCATCCACGGGGGTCAGGCCTGCGCTGTAGGCATCGGTGCAGTACACGACACCGGCATCCACGCTGGCTTCGGTGATCTGGGTGGTGACCTCCTTGACGTTGGAGCCGTAGGTGATGACACCGGCTGCGGCCAGTGCTTCCTCGTCCAGAGCGTAGTAGGCAAGGATCTTCTGGGTGTACTGGCCCACGGGCACATCGCTGTTGCCCATGCAGAACAGAATGTCCCCGGCCTTGAGGTGCTCGGCCAGAGAATCGAAGCTGTCGATGCCCTTATCGCCATTCTCGGGCACGCACAGAACGACCTTGTTCTCCAGCAGGTCCACGCGGGAATCGCTGTCCACGAAGTCCAGTCCTTCGGTGTTCACATCGGCGGAAGCGGTGCTGTCCAGCTGGTTCATCTGCTTCTGACCGGCGGAGATGAACAGGTCGCAGTCCGCGCCTTCCTGGATCTGGGTCTTGAGGGTGCCGGAGGAGTCGAAGTTGAAGCTGAAGGTCACCTCCGGGTGTTCTGCCGAGTAGGTCTCGCCGATGGCGGTGAGGGTCTCGGTGAGGGATGCGGCAGCAAACACGATCAGCTCCATGGATCCACCGGCAGCTTCAGAAGAAGCAGCGGCAGAGCCTGCCACGGAAGATGCAGTGCTGGAAGCGGAGGAGCCGCAGGCGGTCAGGGCCGCAGCGGCACCGGCGATACCGGCAGCAGCCAGAAAGCTGCGGCGGGAAATTTTAGTGTTGTTCATGATAAGCGCTCCTGTTTTTAAAATGAATCTTTGCATTTGATACGGTACAGGATGCGGTGCCGCCCACCGGGATACTTTTTTATTTCCGGGCGCATTCGCCGTCCAGCCCGGCGGCAAGGCGGATGCCGTGCGCAAGGCTGGGCAGGATGTACTCGAGGTTTTCTTTTACGGCCTTAGGGCTGCCCGGCAGGTTCACGATCAGGGTCTTGCCGCGCAGCACGCTGACACCGCGGCTGAGCATCCCGCGCGGTGTGATGGTAAGGCTATGGTACCGCATGGCCTCGGCAATGCCGGGCGCGTTGCGGTCGGCTACGCTCAAAGTCACCTCCGGGGTGATATCCCGGGGTGCAAAGCCGGTGCCGCCGGTGGTGAGAATCAGGTTCACCTGACGGGCATCCGCAAGGCGCAGCAGCTGGGTTTTGAGCTGGGCGGCATCGTCCGGCAGAAGCAGCGCTTCCTCCACCTTGTAGCCTGTGGCGGTGAGCATCTCCACAATGAGCGGGCCGCTTTTGTCCTCCCGTTCGCCGCGGCTGCCCTTATCGGAAAGGGTGATCACCGCCGCGCGCAGGGGCAGGTCTGCCGGGGTGGGCAGCAGCTTCATCTCGTCGCCGGTGTGGATGGTGCCGCCTTTTACCACCCGTGCGAACACGCCCTCCCGCGGCATGATGCAGTCGCCGGTCTGCCGGCGGATGGCGCAGTCGCTGTGGCACTCCTTGCCGATCTGGGTCATTTCCAGCACGGCATCCCCAATGGCAAAAAAGCTGGGCACCGGCAGGGTGGCAAGATCGAACCCTTCCACCACCAGATTTTCGCCAAAGGCACCGTAGTCCACCCAGAGCTTTTGACGGAAAGCTTCAATTTTTTCCGCGCTCAGCAGGCTGACCTGCCGGTGCCAGCTTCCGCCGTGGGCATCGCCCACAATACCCCACTCCGGGGTGAGAACAGCGGACGGCACCGGCGTTTTCAAGGTGCCGCGCCGGGGGCTTGTGCAGATAGCCAGAATTTTACCCATAAATTTGTGTTATCCTCCGATCCGGTACATCCCTCGTGTGGCGGGCATAGAGCCTTGGCCGAAGTGATGTTCCCGGGGTTTTGCCAGAATCGTGTTTTGAATGGCCTGCAAAAGGGCCGCGTCGACCGCGCCGCTGCGCAGCAGAGCACGCAGGTCGGTGCCGGATTCGCTGGCAAGGCACGGACGCAGAAAGCCCTGACTTGTCAGCCGCACCCGGTTGCAGGAAGCGCAGAATTTGCCGTGCACGGCAGCAATCAACCCAATGCTGCCGCGCCAGCCGGGCGCAGAATAATACACCGCCGGCCCATCGCCAAAGGCCGCACCGGTCACCGGCTGCAGCTGCGGCCAGCGGCGGTAAAAGCGCTCCAGCAGTTCCGGGCCGGAAAGGCAGGGCAGCCCGGCACCAAAGCCAATGGGCATCATCTCAATAAAGCGCACCTGCAGCGGATGCTCCTGTGCGAAGGCAGCAAGGCTTTCCAGCTCGCCCTCGTTCACGCCGGGCTGCGGCACACAGTTCAGCTTGACCGGAATGCCGCTGGCAAGGGCCGCCCGGATGCCGTTTTGCACGGCGGCAAGCTCGTCTTTGCCGGTGATGCGCCGGAAGGTCTCCGGGTGCAAGGTGTCAAGGCTGATGTTCACGCTGTCAAGGCCCGCCGCCAGCAGGGCGGGCAGCTTCTGGGCCAGCAGCACGCCGTTGGTGGTAAGGGCAACGCGGCGGATGCCGGGAATGGCTTTCAGGCCCGCCGTCAGTTGTTCCACGCCCCGGCGCACCAGCGGTTCACCGCCGGTGATGCGCACCGTGTCGATGCCGCACTGGGCGAACAGCGCAGCCAGCCGCAGAAATTCCTCATAGGTCAGAATATCTTCGTGGGCCAGCTTTGGCACGCCGTCCGGCATACAGTAGCGGCAGCGCAGGTTGCACAGGTCGGTGACCGAAAGGCGCAGATAGTGGATATTGCGGCCGTATGCATCAAACATAGCCGCCCTCGGCCCGCACATAGTGCCCGCTCTTGCCGCCGGTCTTCTCGACCAAGTGGATCTCGCCCAGCTCCATGCCCTTATCCACGGCCTTGCACATATCGTAGATGGTGAGCAGCGCGGCAGAAACGCCGGTCAGAGCTTCCATTTCCACGCCGGTCACGCCGATGGTCCTGGCGGTGCACACGGCCTCTACGGCCTGCTGTTCGGGCAGAAGGTGAAAATCCACAGTCAGCTTGCTCAGCGGCAGCGGATGGCACAGGGGGATCAGCTCACTGGTGCGCTTGGCCGCCATGATGCCTGCAATGCGGGCCACGCCAAGCACGTCGCCCTTCTGGGCGGTGCCGTCCCGAACAGCGGCAAAGGCTGCCGCATTCATAGTGATGATGCCGCGGGCCACAGCCTGCCGTGCAGTGACGGGCTTTTCGCTCACATCCACCATCACGGCGCTGCCGGACGCATCAAAATGAGAAAGTTTTGTTTCGCTCATAATTTTTACCTTGATAAAGCTCTCCCCTTTGGGAGAGCTGGCAAAGCCGTAAGGCTTTGACTGAGAGGGTTTCAGCAATGCCCGAAGCCGCAGTTGGGCCAGTGGCATTCGGCGCAGCCTAAGCACAGCCCGCCCTCGCCCAGCCGGGCAATGTCCTCGGCAGTGATGGGGTCGTCGGCCAGCAGGCGCGGCAGCAGCAGGTCAAAAATGGTGCGCTTGGCGTACATCACGCAGCCGGGCAGGCCGCACACCGGCACACCGTCCAGATAGCTCACAAGGAACATGGCACCCGGCAGCACCGGTGCGCCATAGGTGATGATCTCGGCACCGGTGTTCTTGATGGCAAGCGGCGTGCGGTCGTCGGGGTCTACGCTCATGCCGCCGGTGGTAAAGATCAGCTCGCAGCCTGCGGCCTTTGCTTCCAGAATGGCGGCGGTGATCCCGGCGGGGTCATCGTCGCAGGTTTTGTGATAGGTCATCTCGCAGCCGTATTCGGCCAGCTTGCCCACCAGAATGGGGGTGAATTTGTCCTCGATGCGTCCCTTGAATACCTCGCTGCCGGTGGTGATGACCGCAAACTTTTTCGGGTGGAAAGGCAGCACGTTCAGGATGGGCTCGCCGCCTGCCGCAGCCTGCATGGCATCCATCTTCTCCTGCTCGATCACCAGCGGGATGATGCGGGTGCCGGCCAGCTTCTGGCCCTTTTTCACGGGCAGGTCGCCGTGGATGGTAGCGATCATCATTTGGGGTGTGCGGTTCACGGCCAGCAGGGCGGCGCGGTCGATCTTCAAAAGACCGTCGCAGTCGGCAACCAGTTCGATCTTGCCTTCCTTCGGCTCAGTGCCGTGGATGTTGCGGCCCGCCGCTGCCTTGTACAAAAGGGCAGCGGCTTCGTCCTCGTGCAGGATGCCGGGGCGCTTCTCCCAGACATAGAGATTCTCTTTGCCAATGGAGAGCAACACGGGGATATCCTCCGGCTGGACGATGTGCCCTTTGCGGAAGCGTGCTCCCTTGAACTGGCCGGGAATGATCTGTGTGATGTCGTGGCAGAGCACCTGCCCGACAGCGTCTTCGGTACGGATGAGTTTCATGCAGAACCTCCGTTACAGGGACGGCATCTGGTTCTCGATCCAGTCTGCCAGAGCAGCAGGATCGTCCAGTGCAAAATCAGCGCCCGGCACATCGCCCACGATGGCCATGGGCTGGAACGCGGTGCCCACCGGGCTGACCGAGCTGCGAACCACCTCGATCTTGGCCCAGCCGCTGTCGCCAAAGCCTTCCAGCAGTACAAGGTCGTAGCCGTGGCGCTCGAACAAAGCCAGCAGGTCCTGCTCGTTCAGGCGGAACTGCTCGGTAAGCAGATAGCGCCCGGCAGTAAACACGGCCACACCCTCGGCACCGGCCTCATGCAAGCGGTCGGTCTCGGCGGGCAGGCGCAGATCGTCAGCCTCGCGGATCACGCCCACCTTCAGCCCGCGGCTCTTGAGCACCGGCAGCAGCGCGGCCAGCAGAGCGGTCTTGCCGCTGCCTGCGGAACCGCTGACAGCCAGCACTGCCGGATGCTTGAAGCTCAGTTCGGCGGCAAGCGCCTGTTTTTGTTCACTGTACAAAAGTATCACCCTCCGTTTTATCCCATCGGCAAAAACTGCCGGTTCACTCCTCAATGCGCACAAAGCGCGGCTGCACTTTGCCGTCCCGCTCCACGGTCTCGCACCACATGGCGGCAGGACGCACCCAAAGCCCGCGTTCCCCGTACAGGGCGCGGTACACCACCATTTCCTCTTCGGTCTCGCTGTGGCGGGCCATGCCCAGCACTTCGTATTCGTTGCCCTTGAAATGCCGGTAGCGGCCCGGCTGCACATGATATTTGAATGCTTCCATGTTATCCTCTTTTACACTGACACGCGGCATTCCGGTGCAGAATGCCATATTTATAATCAGTATAGCATATTTCAGCACGGCAAAAAAGGCTTTGGCAGGAAAGATGGAGAAAAAGGCGGCAGGCGGCGGCAAAAGCCGGGAGACAGAGTTGGGTGCTTGAACTGCCGCGCCACAGATGCTATACTGAAACGATAAGGGGATACCCCCCCTGAAAAAGCTCTGAAGATAAAGGAAAAAGCCCTATGAGGATCGGACTTGTTGAATTTCTGCTCATCCTTGCCATTGCGTCGCTCACCATCGGGCCGCAGGTGGCATTGTTCGTGGATCGCTGGATGCGCCGGGCAAACCGCGCCAATGCCCGCGCCGCCCGCCGCCGTGCCGAGTATGCGGCCCAGATGGCGGTGGAGCGGGACGCGCTGCTCAAGCGGTTCCGCACGGCCAGCACGGTGTTTGGCGTGTGCATCCTGCTGGCGCTGGTGTATGCACTGGTGTTCCGGCCCATCGATACGCCGCCACAAGGCTACACCGCGCCGGATGTCCGGCAGGACACCGGTGCAGCACAGACGGCCCTTGCCGCCGACCATAAGGGAACGCTGGATCTGGGCGAATATCAGGGTGTGGACTGCATCCGCACACAGGACGGCCTTGTGTATGCCGCAGCATACGACGGCGCAGCCTTAAAAAAGCGCACGAGCGACCTTGTGCGCACCGACGGCGGACACGATGCGGCCATCCTTTCCGTGGACGGTGAGCTGACCGGTTTTGCCTTTGACGGCAGCGGGGACCTGTGGCTGAGCATCCTCACGCCCGGCGGCGGCAGCCTGTGCCGCGCCGCCCACGACAGCTGGGGCACGGCGGTGGAGCAGGTAGTGACCCAGATCGACGGTGCACCGCTGGGGGCAGTCTCAGCGGTGGAAGCCGCGCCGGACGGCAGGATCTACTTTGCTGTTGCTGCCAGTGCCAGTGCCGCGGACGGGCTGGAGAGCACTCTGCGCACCGAACTGCTGGCCCACACCGGCACGGGCTGCGTGTATGTATACGACCCGGCAGCACGAACGGTGCAGAAGGTGCTGGGCGGTGTGGCCGGTGCTTCCGGACTGGCCCTGAGCCGGGACGGCAGCACGCTGTTCGTGGCTGACCTTGGGAACCGCTGTGTGTGGAGCGCTGCCGCCGATGCCCGCGACCTGACGGCGGGCGGTAAAAACTGCCAGAGCTTTGTTTCCGGCCTGCCGGGGTATCCCGGTGCGATTGCTATGGATGCAGACGGCACCCTGTACATCGGCTACCGGTGGGCGCGCAGCAGCTGGCTGGAAAAGAACGCCGACAGCACCCTGCTGCGGGGCATTGCCCTGCGTGCAGGCCGGAATCTGCAGGAAAAGCTATTCAGCCTGCCTGCCGATGCGCCCTGCGCGGAAGCTGTAGATACGGCAGACGGCAGCTGGAAGCGGACGGTCTCCAGCAAGGGTGCAGGCGGTGTGACAGCTCTGTGCCCGGTGGAGAGCAGGCTGTATCTCGGCCTTGCAGGCAGCGAAAAGGTGCGCAGTGCAAATCTTTGATTTTTGATAAAAACCGAGGTGTTTTTTATGACAGAAGAATTCAAAAAACAGATCGAAACCGAGGCGCGGCAGGCCGTGACAGAGCTGCTGGCGCAGGCTAAGCTGAAAAAAGGGGACGTGTTCGTAGTGGGCTGTTCCTCCAGCGAGATCGTGGGCGGGCACATTGGCAAGGATTCCAGTCTGGAAGCCGCGCAGGCCGTGTACGCGGGCATTGCCCCCGTGCTGGCCGAAAACGGCATCTGGCTGGCCGCGCAGTGCTGTGAGCATCTGAACCGCGCTATTATCATCGAGCGCGAAGCCGCCGAAAAATACGGCTGGGAAGAGGTGTGCGTGGTGCCGCGCCCCCATGCGGGCGGCAGCTGGGCCACTACCTGCTGGAAGAAGTTCCGGGAGCCGGTGGCCGTGGAAGAGATCCGTGCCCATGCAGGCATTGATATCGGCGGCACCCTGATCGGGATGCACCTGAAGCGGGTGGCGGTGCCGGTGCGGCTGAGCCTTTCCAAAATTGGTGAAGCGAACATTCTGTGCGCCCGCACCCGCCCGAAGCTCATCGGCGGCGAACGCGCCAAGTATACCGAGGAGGACTGAGCATCATGGCAGAAAAGAATCTGGAACAGATGCAGGAGGCCGTGGCAGAGATCCGGGAAAAGATGGCAGCCGCGGCCCGTGAAGCAGGCCGCGACCCGGCAGCGGTGCAGCTGTGCGCCGCCTGCAAGACCCGCACGGCGCAGACCGTGGCTGCAAGCGCAGCCCTGCCCATTGATGTGTTCGGTGAGAACCATGTGCAGGAGCTGTGCGCAAACTTTGACGCAGGTGCTTACTGCGGCAAGCCCAGCCACTTTATCGGCCATCTGCAGACGAACAAAATTAAAAAAGTGCTGGGCCGTGCCAGTCTCATCCAAAGCGTGGACAGTGAGCATCTGCTGAACGCCATCGAGAAGGAAGCAGCCAAGGCCGGCATCGTGCAGAACGTGCTGCTGGAGGTGAATATCG
>UMLK01087161.1_pt1 | contig 17795 bp, 9 predicted proteins | sample 1966541 | NCBI WGS metagenome assembly UMLK01 (sample SAMEA4836198, study PRJEB28245) | human gut metagenome | biome: gut microbiome; material: fecal sample | place: Denmark | collected 2008 | reverse complement strand
GGAGCGGGGGGCCGTGTTCATCGTGGACGAGGCTTCGATGCTGGCAAACGGTTCTTCGGACGGGGCGATCTTCGGCAGCGGGGCGCTTCTCGACGATCTGGTGAGTTACGTGCGCGGCGGGAAGGGCTGCCGGTTGATTCTCGTGGGCGACGATGCGCAGCTTCCGCCGATCGGGGTGGACTACTCCCCGGCGCTCGATCCGAAAGCTCTGTCCGTCTATGGGGAGGTGGTTTACACGTCGCTGGATGAAGTGGTGCGCCAGGAGGCCGAATCGGGTATTCTGTTCAACGCCACCCTGGTACGCTGCATGCTGGAGAACGGCATCTGCGAAGTACCGCGATTCAGGATGGATTTCCCTGATATCGAGGTGGTAGAAGGCGGTGAGTTCATGGAGAAGTTGCAGGATTGCTATGACCGTTACGGACGCGACGAAACCATCGTCATCACCCGTTCCAACAAACGGGCGAACCGCTACAACGACGGTATTCGCCGTTACGTGCTGGGCGCCGAGGAGGAGATCGAGAGCGGCGATCTGCTGATGGTCGTCAAGAACAACTACCATTTTACGGAGCGCACCGAAGATTGTCCGATGAATTTTCTGGCCAACGGCGATATAGCCAAACTGCGCCGCTTGAGGCGTTTCGAGGATTTTTACGGCTTCCGCTTTGCTACCGCTGTGCTGTCCTTCGCTGACTATAACGACGCCGAGCTGGAGTGCAAGATCCTGCTCGATACCATTGCCTCGGAGTCCCCGTCGCTGACCCGGGAGGAGAGCAACCGACTCTTTTGCGAGGTGGAAAAGGACTACCTCGATATTAAGAGCAAGATTAAACGCTTTAAGGAAATTCGTGAGAACCCGCATTTTAATGCCGTTCAGGTAAAGTTTGCCTATGCCGTTACCTGCCACAAGGCGCAGGGCGGCCAATGGCGTGCCGTTTTCATCGACCGTTGTCTGTTCGGCGACGAGCCGATGACGCGCGACATGCTGCGCTGGCTCTATACGGCGCTGACCCGTGCGACCGACAAACTCTATCTGGTGAATTTCGACGAACGGTTTTACGAATGACCTTTGTTGGAAGGTTGCCAGCGGGAGCGGGCTTTGCATCCGCAGCATTTCCGGATGCGGGCGATCGCCAAGTATCTGCGAGGTCGGGTGGTGGGCGGCTGTCGGTTGCGGGGGCATTGTTCCCACGATTCTGCATGGGCCGGATCGGATTGCCGGTGATGCCGGGCGAAGAGGAAGTCTCTTGCACAGCGCCCCAAAATAGGGATTGAAACAAAATTATTTGATAATAAATAATACGATAAAAATAAAAAATTATGACAAGCGAACTGCATCCTCTCGAACCTTTTCTGCCTGTCGGGGCACGTCTGCTGATGCTCGGAAGTTTCCCGCCTCAGCGGGTGCGGTGGTCGATGGACTTTTTTTACCCGAACTTGCAGAACGATATGTGGCGTATCGTCGGACTGGTATTTTTCGGGGACAAGGGGTATTTTCTGACACCCGACGCGAAACGTTTCGACAAGGAACGGATCGTGCGTTTCTGCGAGGAGAAAGGATTGGCTCTTTACGATACGGCCGAAGAGATAATCCGATTGAAAAACAATGCTTCCGACAATTTTCTTCAAGTAGTGCGCGAGGTCGATCTGGCGCAGTTGTTGGCTGCGGTTCCGACCTGCCGGGCGATCGTGACGACGGGACAGAAGGCTACCGATGTGATCGTGCGCCTTACCGGTTGCGCCGAGCCGCCCGTGGGAGAGTGTGTGGAGTTCGTCTATGCGGACCGTATGCTTCGGCTTTATCGCATGCCCTCTTCGTCGCGGGCCTATCCGAAATCGGTGGAGTGGAAGGCGGACTATTACCGGCGGATGTTCGCCGCATGCGGGATGCTCTGATCGAATTGCCGGTTGGATGAAATCGTACTGCGGCGATCTGTTCCGCTGTGAGTTTTTTCGGGGAAAACGTTGGTTTCCCCGAATTTTTCTTTAACTTTATAGAGTTAAATCTATAATTTATAACCGTTATGAGAAAATTAACTCTGCTTTTGCTCTGCTTGGCGTTGGGGATCGGCGTGTGCGATGCAAAAAAGAAAAATCGAGGGGTGTATTTTCGGACAGATGCCGAAATCGTGCTGGACAAACCTTATTTCGGGTTGAATGTGAGTAATATGATTCAGGTCGTACTCGAAGCCGACCGAAATCCCGCTTCGGTCCGGGTCGAAACCGAAAATGTGCCTGCCGAGGCGGTTTCCGTGCGGGTGCGGCGCGGTGAACTCGTGCTCGCGTGCGACCCCGGAGCTTTGTCGTCCAAGAGAAAGAACGATACGAAACGAGTTGTGGTTTATGTGGGAACGGGTTCTTTGTCCTCTTTTACCTGTTTCGGTGCGTCAACGATCGCTTCCAATGCGGTGGTTGCTCGTCCACAAGTGAAGATTGCAGCGGCAGGGGCGAGCGTGGTGATGTTCGATGTCGAATGTCAGACTTTCGAACTGGGGGTCGCCGGAGCATCTTCCTATCAGGGGTATGTGAATTGTCAAGAAAATACAGTGGTTGATGCGTCTGGAGCCAGTGAGCTGTATGCCGATATTCGGTGTGCGGATATCTCCTTGAAATTGGGAGGTTCGTCGAATTACAAGGGGAGTGTTTTCTGTCGGGGTGGAGCTGGTATAGAACTGAGGGGAGTGAGTGAGTTATACTCCGATATTCAATGCCGGGATCTGCATTTGGTACTTGCAGGCTCTTCCTGCCTGAAAGGGGATGTAACTTGCCTGCAAGACTCTGAAATCAATATTTTGAGTGTGAGTGAGCTGCATTCCGATATCCGATGTCGGGATTTGAAGTTGGGACTTGACGGTTCTTCTTGTCTGAAAGGATCGGTGGCTTGCCAGGGACGGGCCGAAATCGATGTTTTGGGTATAAGTGAAATGCATTCCGGTATTCTGTGCCACGATTTGGCGTTGGCTCTTGACGGTTCGTCGTGGTACCGGGGAAATATAACTTGTTCGGGTGTGGCCGGGATATCAATGGCCGGAGTGAGTGAGGCGGTTGTCGGGCTTTTGGAGTGCCGGATGCTCGCCATGGCATTGACCGGGTCTTCGGTGTACCACGAGGGGCAGTTGTCTTGTCTTGAAACGGCTTCGATGGATATACAGAGTGTCAGCGAATGCAGGATTGGTGGTATTACTCGGACCCTCGATTTAGTCGCATCAGGTTCGAGTAGTTTGCGAGGTGGAAAACTTATGGTTTCGGAGCTGGCTCGATGTAACATTTCCGGTGTGAGCGATGTGGTATTGGGAAATTTGGGACAGTTACAGGCAGTTGTTGGTCCGTCTAGCGATTTTACTTATTCGGGTAGCCCCGTTCTTGTGCCGATGCGGGTTACCGAGGCTGTGGTAGATAATCGTTAATAAAGCTGTATTACAAATTGGATAAAATGGGTGTACTATATTGTCGTACACCCATTTATTGCAGATTATATGAATTATGAATGAATGCAATATTCTTTAAATATTCGTTATTCTGAAATCCTTTTGCTTCGAATTTTTCGTATATTTGCAGGACGTGGAGCAATCCTGTGGACCGACATGAACGGAGTCATCTGCCGCCGGATTTTTACGGATTTGCTCCGATATTTCCGACTTTTCTTGAAAGGTAATGGCAATAGAAAAAAAATATGTTGAAACTCCGCTGATGAAGCAATATTATGCGGTCAAAGCGGTGCATCCCGATGCGATTCTCCTGTTTCGTGTCGGCGATTTTTACGAAACTTTCGGCGATGATGCGATCAAGGCCAGCGGAATTCTGGGCATCACCCTGACGCGACGTGCCAACGGAGCCGCGACATTCGTCGAGCTGGCAGGGTTTCCCTATCATGCGATCGACACCTACCTACCCAAGCTGGTCCGAGCGGGCGAACGCGTGGCGATCTGCGAACAGCTCGAGGATCCCAAACAGGTCAAAGGGCTGGTCAAGCGGGGCGTCATCGAGCTGGTTACGCCGGGCGTGGTGCTGGGAGATAATATTTTGGCCAACAAGGAAAATACCTATCTGGCGGCGGTCTATTTCGGCCGGAAAAATACCGGCGTGGCTTTTCTCGATATTTCAACCGGCGAATTTTATGCCGCCGAGGGCAGCGATGCTTACATCGACAAACTCATTTCCAACCTGGCGCCGAAGGAAATCATCTACCAGCGCGGATACGAAGACCGCTTCTCCGATGCGTTCGGCAGTCGGCACTATACCTATCGGCTCGATGAGTGGGTCTTTTCGGAGTCGGTCAACCGGGACAAGCTCTGCAAGCAGTTCGGCACTCAGTCGCTCAAGGGCTTTGGTATCGAACAGTTCAGCAGCGGCATTTCGGCGGCAGGGGCCATTCTCTACTACCTCGAATTTACCGAACATAAGAATACGGCCCATATTTCGTCCATTTCGCGTATCGACCAGGAGGATTACGTTTGGGTCGATAAATTCACGATCCGCAACCTGGAGCTCTTCTCTTCGAACGGTTCGCGCGAGAAGTGCGCGTTCGCAGACGTGGTCGATCGCACCCTCACGCCGATGGGCGGGCGTCTGCTCAAGCGGTGGATCGCCTTGCCGATCAAGGAGATTGATCGCATCAACGAACGTCTGGATGTCGTGCAGCGGTTTTACGACGAGCCCGATTTGGCCGAAAGCGTCGCCGAGCAGATTTCGCAGGTCGGCGACCTGGAGCGCATCGCTTCGCGCATAGCGGCGGCTCGGGTAACCCCCCGCGAAATCGTACAGCTTAAAAATTCGCTTTCGGCGATCGAACTCCTCAAAGCCTTGTTGGAATCGACCGACGACGAGCGTCTTCACGCGTTGGCCGAACAGATCGATCTGCTGGCGGAGGTTCGGGAGCGTATTGCCCGCGAGGTTTACCCCGACCCGCAGAACAATCAAATTCAGCGGGGCGGCATTATCGCCGACGGCGTGGACGCCGAACTGGACGATCTGCGCCGCATCGCTCTGCATGGCAAGGATTTCCTGAACCGTATTCAGCAGCGGGAGAGCGAGGCGACGGGAATTCCGTTGAAAATAAGCTACAACAATGTCTTCGGTTATTATATCGAAGTCCGCAACACGCACAAGGACAAGGTTCCCGAGTCGTGGATCCGCAAGCAGACGCTGGCCAACGCCGAGCGGTATATCACCGAAGAGCTGAAAGAGTATGAAGAAAAAATTCTCGGTGCCGAGGAGAAGATGCTGTTGATCGAACAGCGGATTTACGCCGAGTTGATCGGGTTCATTACGCATTCCCTGGGAGCTTTGCAGCGGGATGCCGCCGTCGTGGCGCGTATCGACTGCCTGCAATCTTTCGCCCGTATCGCTCGGGAGCGCAACTACGTCCGTCCGACGCTCGACGACGGCACGCGCATCGAAATCCGCCAGGGACGGCATCCGGTGATCGAAACCCTGATGCCGGTGGGAGAGGAGTATATCCCCAACGACTTGCTGCTGGACGATAAGGAGCAGCAGATCGTGATGATTACGGGTCCCAACATGTCGGGTAAGTCGGCTTTGCTGCGGCAGACGGCCCTCATTATCCTGATGGCCCAGATGGGGTCGTTCGTCCCGGCGAAAGCGGCTCATATCGGCGTGGTGGACAAGATTTTCACCCGAGTCGGGGCTTCCGACAACATTTCGCAGGGCGAATCGACCTTCATGGTCGAGATGCTCGAGTCGGCCAGCATCCTGAACAATGTTTCCGACCGCAGCATCGTCCTGTTGGACGAAATCGGACGCGGTACGAGCACCTACGACGGTATTTCGATCGCCTGGGCGATGGTCGAATACCTGCACAACCATCCGACGGCCCGTGCCAAGACGCTTTTCGCGACCCACTACCACGAACTCAACGAGATGGAGCAGATGTGCCCGCGCGTGAAGAACTACCATGTGAGCGTCAAGGAGGTGGATAAGACGATCGTCTTCCTGCGCAAGCTGGAGCGGGGCGGAACGGAGCATTCGTTCGGTATTCACGTTGCCCGGATGGCCGGAATGCCGGCCTCGGTCGTAGCCCGCGCCGAAGAGATCCTGAAGAATCTGGAGCTGGTATATGGCAACAACGAGATCGTGCCCAGCAAGAGTCCTCGACGCCGCGACCGAAAAGCGCTCCCCGGAGTTCGCGAGGCGGCGGAAGCGGGGGATCAGACGCGGGGTATGCAGCTTTCGATGTTCCAACTCGACGATCCAGTGCTGGTGCAGATCCGAGATCAGATCAAGGGGTTGGACATCAATGCTCTCACTCCGATCGAGGCGCTTAATAAATTAAATGAAATCAAAAAGATAACTGGATTATGATAAAGCGATACTTTATAGTTGTACTGCTTCTTTCCCTGTTTCCGGCCGGGGTGTCGGCACAACGCCGTGCAGCCGCTAAAAAAGATTGGAAAACGAAATACGATTATGTGGGTGCAGTGCATGACGGACGTATTCTCGTACACCGGGGCGGAGAGGGTAGCAATCCCCGTATGGGCCGTTTTTATACGGACGGCTGTTTCGGTTATACGGACACCTGCGGTACGGTGGTCTTCCCGCTCATCTATGACTATGCCGATAGTTTTTCCAATGGGTTTGCCGTGGTCGGCAAAGGGGAAAAGAACGATCGTCGTTTCGGGCTTATCGATCGTCAGGGGCGTGAAGTCGTGCCCTGTATCTATGCGGATGTCGCGGGTTTTTCGTCAGGCCTTGCCCGGGTACAGGAGGGGACGGATTCCGTCCGCCGCTATGGGTATGTCGATACGCTGGGACAGGTCGTAATTCCATTGAAATACGATTATGCCCGGGATTTTTCCGAAGGAATGGCAGTCGTAGCCAAAGGCGAATGGAGCGGTAAGTCCGGCTATGGAAAAAGGGATTTTGAATTTACCGGGAAATACGGATTCATCGATCGTCGGGGTAACGAAGTGATTGCTCCGATATACGACGGTGCGGCCGATTTTTCCGAAGTGCTGGCCGCTGTCGGACAGATGGGGAAATATTATGTACGCTGGGGATTTGTCGATGCCGCAGGGACGTTGGTCATCCCATGCAAGTATTACGAGGTTTCTTCGTTCCGAAATGGCCGTGCGGTCGTCTGCATTGTTTCCGGCGGTGCTTTGAAGTACGGCAGTATCGACCGGAATGGACGGGAAATCCTACCTTGTATTTACGATTGGGTGCAGCCCACGCCGTTCGGAACGACCTGGGTCGGAGAAGGGGAGGATTTCGCTTCCCGGGCCTGTACCCTGCTCGATGTTTCCGGCAAACCGTTGATCGACTATAAGGTCTATCAGGTGAACCCGAGCGGAAAATTCGGGCATGCTTCCGCAGGTGTTCCCGATTCTACCGGGTTGCTTCGATTCGGAGTATTGGACGGTCGCGGACGTGTTATCGTACCGTTCGAATACGATGACATAACGATCTTTTCGGAGTGGGATTCGGCCGCTACCGCTTACGTGGAGCGAGGAATCGCCGAAGTGAAGGGGAAAAAGTATCCGTTTGCCTTGCGCCGGGGGGAATAAATGGAAGAGAGTATCTGACAAGTCCGATTCTAACGTTTTCACCCCTGCCGGAAGACATTCTTGGCAGGGGTGATTTTCAAATTCGGGGAGTTGTCGGACGGTTCCTTTTTGTCGTAATGGACTGCGTGTCGAGGCGAGTTACACAGACTGCCTGTTGCGAAAATCGATTTTCGGGGAATGGATTCGCGTGCTCCTATTTGGCGTTGATCTGCGACTGGATGCTGCGGATCAACATGCTTACGGCAACGGAATTGAAACCTCCCTCCGGGATGATTACGTCGGCGTATTTCTTCGACGGCTCGACGAACTCCTCGTGCATGGGCTTGACTGTCGTGGTATATTGCGAGATGACCGACTGCATGGTGCGCCCCCGCTCGCATACGTCGCGCAGGATGCGGCGGGCGAGGCGGATGTCGGCGTCCGTATCGACATATACCTTGATGTCCATCAGGTCCCGGAGTTCCTTGTTCTCGAAGATCAGAATACCATCGACGATGATTACCTTCGAAGGTTTGACCAGCACGGTTTCGGCCGTTCGGTTGTGATCGACGAACGAATAGACCGGATGTTCGATCGGAACGTTGTTTTTCAGCGTGCGGATGTGTTCGACGAGCATATCTGTATCGAACGATTGAGGGTGGTCGTAATTGAGTTTCGTGCGCTCTTCGTACGTCAGTTCGGGATGGGCTTTGTAGTAGTAGTCGTGGCAGAGCGTGACTACCTCTTCCTCCTTGAAAGCCTCCTGCAATCGTTTTACCAGCGTGCTTTTACCCGATCCTGTGCCGCCTGCGACACCGATGACTGTCACATTCATAATTCCCGATTTGTGGTTCTTTTTTATTCTCCGTTTTCTGCGTGCGATAACCGCCTGACCGGTTTTTCTCCGAAAACGGTGTGATTTTTTCCCGTATTTGCACCCGCACGAAGTCGGTAGGTATTTCCGATTTCATCTGTCCGATGAAGCGTCCCGGAATCTGTTTTTTCTTTTTCCCCGCCGTCGGATTTCGGATAAATTACGTCAAAAAAACGGTATGTTTCGTTTTCTCATTTCCCGTTTGCCGTATGGCCGAACTCCGAGTGTGCTGCCAACTTCGTCCTTTCCGATGAACGCATCGGGTCAGCTTTCCGTCGCAATCGAACGAAAGGGTAGCTCCCGCCTGCCAAACGGATATGGAAAAGGATTGCTCCCCTGCGGGGTGCAATCCTTTGTAATTTTCGATTATGCGTCGATATTGGCGTAGTGAGCGTGTTTTTCGATGAACTCGCGTCGCGGGGGAACCTCGTCGCCCATCAGCATCGAGAATACGCGGTCGGCTTCGGCAGCGTTGTCGATGGTTACTTTGCGCAGAATCCGGGTGTCCGGGTTCATCGTGGTTTCCCACAACTGATGGGAGTTCATTTCACCGAGACCTTTGTAGCGCTGGACGTGTACGCCCTTGCCCATTTCGGCCGTGATCTCGTCACGCTCCTTCTCCGTCCAGCAATAGCGCTCCTGCTGGCCCTTTTTCACGAGGAACAGGGGCGGGGTGGCGATATAGACGTGCCCGTTTTCGATCAGCTCTTTCATCTTGCGGAAGAAGAAGGTAAGCATCAGCGTGGCGATGTGGCTGCCATCGACATCGGCATCGGTCATGATGATGATCTTGTCGTAGCGGAGTTTTTCGAGGTTGAGCGCCTTGCTGTCCTCCTCCGTGCCGATCGTCACGCCGAGTGCCGTGAACATGTTCTTGATCTCCTCGTTCTCCCACATGCGATGCTCCTGGGCTTTTTCGATATTCAGGATCTTACCGCGCAGCGGCATGATCGCCTGGAAGTTCCGGTCGCGGCCCTGCTTGGCCGTACCGCCTGCCGAGTCGCCCTCGACGAAGAAGATTTCGGCGATCGAACGGTCGCGGCTCGAACAGTCCGCCAACTTGCCCGGAAGGCCCGCACCCGAAAGCACGGTCTTGCGCTGCACCATTTCGCGGGCATGGCGCGCCGCGTGCCGGGCCGTTGCAGCCAGGATGACTTTCTGTACGATGGCTTTGGCGTCGCGCGGATTCTCCTCCAGGTAGTGACTCAAGGCCGTCGACATCGCCTGATCGACCGCTGCCGACACCTCGTCGTTGCCCAGTTTGGTCTTGGTCTGCCCTTCGAACTGCGGTTCTGCGACCTTGACCGAAACTACGGCCGTCAGACCCTCGCGGAAGTCGTCGCCGTTGATATCGAACTTGAGTTTGGCGAGCATGCCTGAATCCTCGGCGTATTTCTTGAGCGTGCGGGTCAGGGCGCGGCGGAAACCCGTCAGGTGCGTACCGCCCTCGATCGTGTTGATATTATTGACGTAGGAGTGTACGTTCTCCGAGAAGGAGTCGTTGTACTGCATGGCCACCTCGACCGGCACGCCGTTCTTTTCGGTGTCGATGTAGATGATCGATTCGGTGATGGCCTGACCGCGCGTGGCGTCCAGGTATTCGACGAACTCCTTGAGGCCCTCTTCCGAATAGAAATGGTCGCCGACGTATTCGCCGTTCTCGTCCCGCTGGCGTTTGTCCAGCAGGTTCAGGTGGATGCCTTTGTTCAGGAATGCCAACTCACGCAGGCGGTTGGCCAGGATGTCGTACTTGTATTCCGTCGTGAGCGTGAAGATACTGCCGTCGGGTTTGAAGGTGATCGTGGTTCCGCGATCATCGCAGGTGCCGATCACTTCGACCGGCGAAGTCGGAGCGCCTTTGCTGTACGATTGGCGGAATATTTTGCCGTCGCGGTGGATTTCGGCGATGAGCAGCGTCGAGAGTGCGTTCACGCACGAAACACCCACGCCGTGCAGACCGCCCGAAACCTTGTAGCTGCCCTTGTCGAACTTGCCGCCCGCATGGAGCACGGTGAGCACGACTTCGAGTGCGGACTTGCCCTCTTTTTCGTGGAAGTCGGTCGGGATGCCTCGGCCGTTATCCTTGACTGTGATCGAGTTGTCTTCGTTGATCGTAACGTCGATGTCGGTACAGTGTCCTGCCAACGCCTCGTCGATCGAGTTATCCACCACCTCGTAAACCAGGTGGTGCAAACCTTTTTCTCCGATGTCGCCGATATACATGGCCGGACGCTTCCGGACCGCTTCCAGACCTTCGAGGACCTGGATGTTGGAGGCGGAATACTCCTCTTCCTGCTTCTTTATCTCTTTTCCTTCAGTACTCATATTGACCTTAAATATATCGTACAAATATACGGAAAAGTTTCGTAAGATGCAATAATCAAGCACCCCTTTGCCATTGATTTTTGCCGCAGCCGGATTTGCGGGGTGCTTATTCGGGCGAAATATCGGATACCGGAAGCGTAGCCGGATCAGTGGATAAGAGCTTTGATAACATCCCGATCGACGTCGGAGAGATCGATCGGCTTGTGGGTCGGTTGCGTGTATCGCAATCCGCTGATGGTGGCGACTCCCTGTCGGCCGTTTCGGGTGACATAGATGAAATAACCGTACCGGAATAAATCTTCGACCGAAAGTACCGGGGACTGAAACATGATTTCGAACAGCTTTTTACCCGTATGGTCTATGGCTATAAACTTTCCTTCGTCTGTTTCCACGATCCCGATTCTGTTTTCACTTATGATGGGTGTGTGGCATCGGGCGTATTTCCCGAAAGGGACGATTGGACGTCCGGTCGCATTTTCATATCCGACCAACCGTCGGCCGTTTTTCCTGATTTCTTTGCGGTATAATATCGGCCGGGGAATTTCGAATGTTTTGAGAACGGCCTGTATGCTGCCCCGGGAAAAATTTACGTCGCAAATGAAATCTACTGTTTTCAGACTGTCGGCGATTGCAGTTTTCAGTCTTTTTTTAGCGGCATCCGAAGCATCGATGATTCCGCTTTTATGAGCTACTATCAAGGGCTGTATGGTAATGGGGTTTCCGGATGGATCCGGGAGGATACGCATCCAACAGGTCCACAGCCCGTCCGTGAATTGTGCGAATTGCATGTAGTCGAAGTGCAGAAACAGCGGATCGCCCAGCATCGGAGAGGGGCAGGGAAAGGAAGGATATGTCCAATTCGTATAGGTCAATCGCCCCTCCTCGAAAACGAATATGGGTTTCGTTCCGTCCTGGTAGAATATGCCTGATATAGGAAGTGTGCCTGAATAGAAGGTGGCCGGATAATAACCGGTATGGTCGCGGACGAAAATGCCGCTGAAATCTATTTCGGAGTAGTCTGATTTGCGTATCGTGTGATCCAGGTAGAGTTTGTCGTCGATCAGTCGCCAGTAGGAATGGTGTTCGTGATCACCGTCTATGTAGATAACGAATCCCTCTGCGGTAGGCTGATGAATAAGTGCCTGGAATTTTTTTTCGAATACCCGGTCGTTGCGGGCCAACTCGTCCAGCGGAGTGTCGTCCAACCAATGTAAGTCCAGTCTGAGCGTATCTGTGCCGATGATAAGACTGTCGGCTTTTGCCGTGGTTATTGGGGCCACTGCCGCCAATAACAGGAACAACCGGAAAAGAGTACGGAGTCTCATAACCCAAACCTGTTTTTATTCGGAATTATCTGTACCTGGCAACGATGAAACTTAGGTCGCAGGGTTTCCGTTTGTGCGGGCATTCGTTAAATATCCTGCAGCATCGTTTGTACCGGAACCTCCTTGATCTTGCCTTTCGAGAAGAGGATCGTGCGGGACGGATATTCTTCGATGAGGGCCGTGTTGTGCGTGGACATGACTACGGCGCAACCTTGACGAGCGATTTCCTGGAACAGCCGAATGATGCCTTCGGCCGTCAGCGGATCGAGGTTGCCGGTAGGTTCGTCGGCCAAAAGCAGGCGGGGACGGTTCAGCAGGGCGCGGGCGATGACCAGACGCTGCTGTTCGCCGCCGGAAAGCTCGAACGGCATCTTGTAGCCTTTGGCTTCCAGCGATACGACCTTGAGTACCTCGTCGATCCGCTTGCGGATTTCTGATTCGTTTTTCCATCCCGTTGCCTTCATTACATAGTATAGGTTCATGAAGACGTTCCGGTCGGTGAGCAGTTGGTAGTCCTGGAAGACGATGCCGATTCTACGTCGCAGCATCGGAATCTCCCGTCGTTTGAGTTTTCGCAAGTCGAAGCCTGCGACGTATCCTTCGCCTTCAATGAGTTGAAGCTCGGCATATAAAGTTTTGAGTAAGGAGCTTTTACCGCTTCCCACACGCCCGATCAGATAGACGAATTCACCGGCGTTGATGTCGAAATTCAGATCGGACAAGATCAGTTCTCCCTGTTGCAGCAACTTTTTTTCGGAGCGGCTGCCGAAAGGATCGTCCGTGTGGTATATCGTTACGCCGCGCAGCCGGATTACGTTTTGTTCGCCCATGAGTCGAGTTGGTTGAAAGGTTCGTGGTGTCCGTGTGTGCCGATCGGCCGATGCAGGACGAATGTTCTTCGTTTCGTGCCGTCGCACTCCGATTCGGACGGGAGCAAAGGTAATGAAAATGAAGGCAGAATAAAACAAACTCTTCTGTTTTTTACACCGATCATATCCTACCTTCCACAAAGGTAATGAAAATGTCCGAAAAATAGTCTGTTTCGGTCATCGTGCCGGACAATAATCCGTATTTTTTTTGGAACTCCCGGTAATGAATAGTATTTTTGTTATTAATTATGGTATAAATTGACAATAAGGGGATAATGGGAAGTGAATCCATGTTGCAGGAGATATTGTGGGATACGAAGATCGGGTGGTGGAAAGTAGATATGGCCCGACGGGTTCTTTTGTTGTCCGATTATCTCTGTAAGACGATAGGAACTGAGGAGTCCGAGATCGGTTACGACCGTTTTCTGCAGTCGGTCGGAGAGCCGTTCCGGGCTTCGCTCAAAAGCCTGATGTCCACGGATGCGAGCCTGTTCTCCGCCGAGCAGATTTTTTCGCTGTGTGGTCCCCGGGGTGAGGTGTGGTTCCGCTGGAAGGTCCTGCGCCGGGAAACGGCAGCCGACAAGGGGCTGGTTGTTTCGGGATATGCCCAGGAAATCAGCGAAAGGGAGGCTTTGCCGGTCGATCTTTGCTCGATCGAGCGGATGAATACGCTTCTTTATCGGTTGAACAATATTTCGCATACGCTGCTTTCTTTCCTTCATATCGGTTCCATCGACGAGGCGATCAACAAGGTTCTGACCGATGTCCTCAAGATATTTCGTGGCAGCCGGACCTATATCGCGGAGTTCGACTGGGATAACCGCAGGCATATTTATACGTACGAAGTGACGGACAAGGGCGTGGAGAGCGGCCGGGATCGGTTCGATCGACTTTCGATGGACGAAACCCCCTGGTGGGTCGAGCAGCTCGAAAAAAGGAGTCCTATTGCTCTTTCCTGTTTGGACGACCTTCCTTCCCGGGCAAGGAACGAGCATGATATTCTGGCTGCACAAAATATCGGTTCGCTGTTTGTGCTGCCGATGACATTTCGTGATAAACTTTGGGGGTATGCGGGAATCGATGTGATCGGGGAGCACCGCGATTGGCAGAACGAGGATTACCAATGGTTCGCATCACTGGTCAATATCATCAATATCTGTATCGAATTGCAGCGTTCGAAGCGGGAGGCGCAAATCGAACGCGATTATTTGCAAAACCTCTACCGGTACATGCCGCTGGGGTATGTCCGTTTCCGGATGATTTACGACAAGACGGGGACGCCGGTCGATTACAAGGTGCTCGATTCGAATTATGCTGCGGAAAAGATTATCGGAAAATCCCAAGCTGACTATGTGGGGCGGCTGGCGAGCGAGCTGGAGATCGAAGATATGCCCGAGTACCTGAAAGTTTTCGCCAAAGTATTGCAGGTGGAGCAGCATGTCGAAAAGGAGGTCCGTTTGTTGGCTTCCGGCCGGTATGTTCATGTCGTTATGTATTCGACCACTCCCGAGGAGGTGATTTGCCTGCTTTCGGATATGACCGAAATGTATGAAACGCACGAGGCGCTCGACCGCAGTGAAAAGCTATTGCGTAATATTTATGACAATATTCCCGTCGGTATCGAACTGTACGACAGGAACGGCTTGCTCGTCGATCTGAATAACAAGGATCTGGAGATTTTCGGGATTCGGGACAAGGAGGATGTGCTCGGGGTCGATTTTTTCAAGAATCCCATTCTCGACGAGGAGGTCTGGCGCCGGGTGCGGAACCGGGAGGAGTTCTCGTTCAAGGCGTATTATCCCTTCGATCGTTTGAACGGTTATTATGTTACCTCCAAGCAGGGCCGCCTCGAAATATACAGTTCGGTGTGTATGCTTTACGATGCGCAGGGGCGGTTGAGCAATTTCTTCCTGATCAATATCGACAATACGGAAATCAATCGGGCGCATAGTCGTATCGCGGAGTTCGAAAGCTCGTTTTCGCTGGTCAGTCGTTTCGGCAAGGTCGGATACTGTCGCTTCGACCTGGTTTCGAAAGAGGGGTATGGCGTGCCGCAGTGGTATTATAACCTGGGCGAGAAGGAGGATACGCCGCTCGATCAGATCCTCGGTGTGTATAAACATGTCAATTCCTCCGACCGGGCTGAAGTTCTGGAGTCCATCCGACAGGTGAAAGCCGGCGAGATCGACAGTTTCAGCCATGATCTTCGGATCGATGCGGACGGACGACAGAAGTGGACCCGTATCAATGTGATGCGCAATCCCCTGAATAACGATCCTTCGAAGATCGAAATGGTGTGTGTCAATTACGACATTACCGAGTTGAAGGAAACGGAGAAGAATTTGATCGAAGCGAAGAACAAAGCCGAAGTGAGCGATCGTCTGAAATCGGCTTTTCTGGCTAATATGAGCCATGAAATCCGCACGCCACTGAATGCCATCGTCGGCTTTTCGAATCTGATCGCTGAAACCGAAGATCCCGACGAACGACGGGAGTATGTAGCCATTGTTCAGGAAAATAACGAATTGTTGTTGAAGCTGATTTCCGACATTCTCGATTTGTCGAAGATCGAAGCCGGAACGCTCGAATTCAACGATGTGGAATTCGATGTGAATCAGATGTGTCAGGAGATTGTACGGTCGTTGAGCCTCAAGGTCCTGGATAAACCGGTGGAGTTGCGTTTCGGCGATCATCTGCCCGAATGTCGGTTGGTAGGCGACAAGACCCGGATTACGCAGGTGTTGATTAATTTTATTAATAATGCGTTGAAATTCACTCGTGAAGGGTCTGTGACATTAGGCTACCGGTGCGATGACGGGATGATGCTTACCTTTTATGTCGAAGACACCGGTACCGGGATTCCCGAGCAGGAGCAGGAGTCTGTCTTCGAGCGTTTCGTGAAACTCAACAGTTTTGTCCAGGGGACCGGGTTGGGACTGGCCATCAGCAAGAGTATCGTCGAACAGATGGGCGGTCGTATCGGCCTGAACTCCGAACCGGGAAAGGGTTCTTGTTTTTGGTTTACGCATCCTTACATCCGGACCCGGTCTGTGTCGGCGGTTGCTTCCGATGCGGAGATGCGGCAACCAGGCGTTTCGGAGGGGAAAATGCCCGTCGTTCTCGTTGCCGAAGATACCGACAGCAATTTTCTGCTGGTGTCGCTGATTCTTAAGAAAGGGTATGAAGTGCTTCGGGCCCATAACGGAGCGGAAGCGGTGCGCATGTGCCGGGAGTTCGCTCCGGATGTGGTGTTGATGGATATGAAGATGCCCGTTATGGATGGTTTGGAAGCTACGCGGCAGATTCGGGAGGCGGGAAGTTCCGTTCCCATCATTGCCGTCACAGCATATGCATACGACAGCGACCGTGCGAAAGCGCTCGATGTCGGGTGCGATGATTATATTGCCAAACCATTAACGGGGGATGTTCTGAAAAAGAAGCTGCGTAAGCATCTGAAACGGTAGCGGTTCCGCAGGCATGGTACGTGAAAATATTCTTGTATGCAATGCCGATCGGGTGAATTTTTATGTTGGATGCGCACAAGGCAGAGGTGGGGCCTTTGGAAAATAAGCAGACGAATTTTCGGTGTTATATCGATACGTGCAGGTAATGTCTGCATTAGGTGGTGGAACATCATTGACAGTAGCAATGGCTTTTTTATGTATTTTTTTTGGGAGTATTAGTTTGCTTTTTTTTATTTTGCGTTTAAGGCAAAAAAAAGCAGAGTTCAAAGATGAAACGGAAAAGTTTTATCCGAATTTTTTGCATCTGTTTGTGGCTATTTTTTTATGCTTGTGCTATATATTGTATGATTGTTAGGCCCTTTGCTTAATACCAATATATAATTCGTTGGTTAATATAATCGAAGAATGGTTTTTTTCTTTTTTCTTATTGGAAGTCTTAGTTTACTTTGGTTCATTACGGGTCTGAAGATGAACAAAACAGATCCTAATAATGAAATAGAAAAGATTTATCCCAGTTATTGGCATTTAATTACAGCTATCATTCTGATTGGTTGTGCTATATTCCAACTTTATATGGTATATGGCGATTGATTGGTTCCGTATAAAACTTTCAATAGTGACGAGGACATTTTGGTAAAGTTCCGATAAATTTGGCTTTCTGCCCGGTTTTTCGTATCTTTGTACTCACTTCAATGAAATTCTATCCCTACGAAGGGGGTGACCGGTTTTGACAGCAGGCAGAGTTTGATTGTAAGCACGTCGAGCATTGTGTGGTGGCTCGTAAATATCAACACTCGAACTACAAATGGCAATAATAGCTATGCACTCGCTGCCTAATTTTCAAGGAAAATTGGCTTAATCGTTGGATCCAAGGCGGTTCGACGACGAGTATCCCGGAAGGCCGTTCCGCTCTTTAACGGTTTTCCATACGGGGTATCGATCATTTAGAGATAGTACGGCGGAGGGTTCCGGCTGTCGTGCGAAAATTCAGGAACTGGGATCCGGGTTAGGTTGCCGCCTGCCAGACCCGGATAGAAGGACGAAACGGCGGATAAGCGTGTAGAAAGCTTTCGGGTTCCTTGTTTGGACGCGGGTTCGACTCCCGCCACCTCCACATTCGGCGACGTTCCGGTTTTCCAGAACGTCGCTTTTTGTATGCGGGGCATCTTACTTTGCAAAGCTTCATCCCGCTTTTCAGACTTCAGCAGCACTCGGTCGGAGGGGGAATACTATTTTTATCGGTATTTCGAGGAATTCTTTGATCGGGCGGGGTATCCCGCAGTTCCGGATACAGAGATCCATGAGTCTGTCGTAAATCGGATGCGTCGTGTTCCGATCTTTTGCGGGTTCTTTGTAATCCGGAGCAGTACTCCGATACGGATAAATTCGTATCTTTAACTCGGTTTCAGATACTCCGCCTCGGCAAAATGCAAATA
>UMLK01005608.1_pt1 | contig 18238 bp, 10 predicted proteins | sample 1966541 | NCBI WGS metagenome assembly UMLK01 (sample SAMEA4836198, study PRJEB28245) | human gut metagenome | biome: gut microbiome; material: fecal sample | place: Denmark | collected 2008 | reverse complement strand
CATCAACTTGCTGTTGAATTCAATGTTGCAAAAAGTTCCGTTAACAAGTGGGCTAACGAATACAGGGAAGAATGCCTTTATACCACCGTTTTTTAATGTAACCTCATTTTCAAGTGTGGAGATGATGGATGAGCTTACCATGAAATATATCAATTGGTATAATTATGTTCGTCCTCATTCGTACAATGATTATTTAACACCAATGGAAGCTCGTTACAGGTAGATATTTATCGAACAAAGTGTTACAAAAATGCTTGACCACTACAGGTAGATGAAAATGGTGTGAAAGGTTAAATTCCACTTATGTAAAAGTAAATTCCACTGTAAGGTAGGAGAGTGGAATTTAAAATTTTATTTTAGGGTTACATGCATAGATAATAAAGCAAGTGAAAAAGTAGCATAAAAGTGATATAATAGTTATTAGACAAATAGACAATGTTTATGCATTAAGAGATGTAAGACATTAGTGAACGGAACACAAAACTAAAGTAAAAAATCTTTTTGTAAGCAATGTAAAAAATAATCAATATGTATTGTCATGGTCTAAGTCTCCTGGATGTACAGGTTATAACATTACATACACCGGTATCGGGAAAAACTCGAAAGCTTTCTTTAAAAAGACCGATTATAAGAAAACATCAATTACTGTAAACAGATCTTATTTTAAAAATAACATAAATATTATTCTGGTGAATATTGCAGCAAATTATAAAACAGGAGCAACAGAAGCTACACAGATAGTTCTTTCGTTGGACAACAGACCACCAAAGATGAAAAAGAAGCGTCTTAATATAAAGAAAAAACAGATATCCTTTGAAAAAATGCTGATACCTGTTGATATTGTTCAATATTCAAAAAATAAATCATTTAAGAATGCTAAAACTGTATGGGATAAAAAGGGCGGTGGACTTAAGGCAATTAAAAAGCTAAAGCCTAACACAACTTACTACATAAGATATAGTATTACAACTGACGTATCCACTCTAAAAGGATATAAGAAAATTGGTGGAATTTGGTCCAAGACGATAAAGGTAAAGACAAAAAAATAATACTTTTTACATCCGATATCACAGTCACTATTAAATTTAATGGTAACTTTAAAAATAATCACCTTCAAGCTATAATTGAAAAAATATGGTTTGAAGGTGATTTTATATGGCTAGATAATGGATATAATTTAATTGGCTGAATATGGAGTGATTGTTGAAAAGAATATGCGGTCAAAAGGTATAGGAAAACAGTTATTGAATTTTGTATTGAACGGAGAGGAAAGTATAAATGAACAAAATCCCCGGGCAGTTGGTTTTTATGAATATATGGGAGTTGAAACATATAAAAGGACAGACCTTGATGAAGAAGGAAATATTTATCCACTATTGTATATGAATTTAAAATAAAAAAAGTCCGTTATCAAGACGCAAAATGATAGCGGACTTTTAGAATTTAATTAAGGATTTTTGAAAATCCATATAATATTATTTATTTTTCTTTGTACGAATATGAACTTCCGGTATAGCTACATTTTCATAGTTTATCGGAGAGTGTTTAGGTTTTTCCTCTTCGTGCTTATCTGATTTGTGAGTGTGAACCTCAGGAATGGCTACGTTGTCGAACGTAACATTGTAATTATACTCATGCTGTTCTTTTTTTGCTTCAAAAAATTTTCTCAATTTCTCAAACATATTTTACTCCTCAAAATTATAATATATTAATAAAAAATGTAATAACTAAACTATTAAGGAAGTCAGCAAACAAACTTCCTACAAGTGGTATGAGCAGGTATGCCTTTACTGAAGGAACATATTTTTCACAAACTGCCTGCATGTTTGCCATGGCATTAGGTGTAGCACCCATACCGAAACCACAAGTTCCTGAAACAAGAATAGCGGCATCGTAATCTCTTCCCATAATGTTAAATTCCACAAAATAAGTGAAAACACAAATTAAAACAACCTGAGTTGCTAGTAAAATAACAAGTGGTAGAGCTAGAGAAGCAAGTTCCCAAAGCTTTAAAGTAATCATAGCCATTCCAAGGAATAATGAAAGGCTAATACCACCAAGATCGTTAATTTCACCCATGTGAATAGTAGTTATGCTTGTGTATTCGCAAATGTTTCTCATAAGTGCAGCGGCAAGCATGGCACCAATATAAATAGGGAATGTAAGTCCTGTCTGTGTAAGGAACATTGAAAAAATAGTTCCAAGTCCAATAGCAAGAATAAGCTGGAACACAGCAGCAGGATACATATTAGTATGTCGTTCATGTTTCTTTTCATCTTCTACAAGTAAGCTGTCATCATCTGTTGATACAGTATCAAGAAGATTATGTTTTTCAATAAGACGCTTACCAAGAGGACCACCAACTAAACTTCCGAAGATAAGTCCGAATGTGGCAGCAGCTGTACATATTGTAGTAGCACCACTGATGCTAAAATCTTCAAGTACAGGACCAAAAGCTCCGGCTGTACCGTGACCACCAACCATTGGAATTGAACCTGTACACATTCCAATAAGAGGATCAAGTCCTAAAGCTTTGGCAAGTCCTACGGCAGTAACGTTCTGGAGAAGTATCAATACGATAACAAGTCCAAGAAATACAATCAGTGATTTACCACCGCTTTTTAAAACTTTAAGATTTGCCTGGAATCCTACAGATGTAAAAAAGAATACCATGCAAACTTCTCGTAAAGTGTCATCAAAGGAAAATTCGGCAATTCCTGTTGTGTAACAAATACATGTCATAATGGCGAACAAAAGTCCTCCGATTACAGGAGAAGGAATACAAAATTTTTCCAAAAAGTTAATTCGTTTCTTTAAAAAATTTCCAAGTAAAAGTACCAAAACAGCAACAGCTAACGTTTGGTACATATCCAATTGAATCTTCATTATTTACCCTTTCTGTTAATTATTGTGTATTTAGATTAATTCCTTTTTCTTTATAGTAGGATTCTGCACCTGAATGAAAAGGAATTGTAATGTCGTCAGTGGCAAATTTTTCATCAATCTGAAGATCCAGGGATGTTGAATACTGGAGTTCTTTTGATTTCTTGAAGAGCATTTGCGTAAGCTGTTTAACAAGAGCTTCTGAAATAGAGTCTGATGTTATAAGAACAGACTTTACTCCAATAGTGTTTATATCTTCATCCTGTCCCTTATATGTTCCGGCAGGAATAGTATAACGACTATAAGAACTTGAATATGTGAGCATTTTGTTGATAACTGTGTCATCAATAGGAATAATGCGAATGTCACATTCTTTTGAAAGCTCATCAATAATTGTAGTTTTTAATCCGGCTGTACAGAAGAACGCATCAATGTCACCTGACTTAAGGCTATTAGCAGCATCAATGTAATCCATATTCTTAGTTGTAACAATGGAAGAAGGCATACCTGAAAATTCCAATATCTGATTGGCGTTTAATTCAGTACCTGATTCTTCTGCTCCAATACTTACTGTATGACCGGAAAGGTCGTTAATTGATTTAATATCTGAATCAGCCTTTACAACAAGCTGACATGCTTCGGTATATAATCCTGCAATGGCACGCAGATTGCTGTTCTTCTTGTAAGCGTTGTCAAGCAAATCAGCTTGGGCAATACCTAACTCAATATAGTTGTCAGATAAAAGTCGCAGGTTAGCAGATGAACCTGCAGTGGCTCTAACTTCAAATTCATAATTTTCATATTCCTCATTTGCCAGTTCAGTAAAAGTGTTAGCAAAAGAGTAATACATACCACCAATATCAGCGGCACCGAATCGGATAGTATTTCCCGAAGCACGGCAACCACTAAGAATTAATAGTGTTAAACATAGCAGAATACTAAGCTTTTTTTTCATGTATTCGCTCCTTTCTGTCGTTTTCATTATATTTATTTTACAATGAAATTGCCTTTAAGAAAAGAAAAAAATATAAGATATATTAAAATAAATAAACAATAAAACAAAAAAATGGTATAATTAAATTACAGATATTTACAATTTTCAGGAGGTACAAATGAGTAAAAGAGTAGTTAATAAAATAGTTGCTTTTACATTAATTATAGTTACGGTAGTGTTTTTCCAAGGAACAGGTAATAGTTATGCGGATATTCCAAAAACTACCACGCCGAATCCAACCATATCAAATGCTGTAGTTAAGACAAATGAGCAGGTAACAAGTAAGCAGACAACAAACAAGACTAATGTTAAGGTTAGCGTTAAGAAGGTCAGCATTGATACGGTAACAAGAAAGTCAGGAACTATTTCTGTTTCATGGAAAAAGAATAAAAAGGCTAATGGCTATAGAATCCAGTATTCTAATGATAAGGATTTCAAGAACGTAAAAAACAAAAATGTAAAAAGTGCATCAAAGACAAAGACTAAGATTGCAAAAGTAAATAAGTCTAAGAACTATTATGTTCGTGTTAGTGCTTATGTAAAAAAGAATAATAAAAAATATTATTCTGAGTGGAGTAATGTGGCAGAAGTTATTGCATGGAATACTAAGTGGGAATTTGCAAAAAATTCAAAGATTCATACTGATTCACCTACATTATATTTCTCTAATGCAGCTAAAAAGAAAAACAAAACAGTATGTGTAAATGCAGGACACGGAACAAGAGGCGGAGAAAGTGTTAAAACTTTATGCCATCCTGATGGAAGCAGCAAGGTTACAGGAGGAAGTACAAGCCAGGGAGCCATAACTGCTACATCTATTAATGGTGGAACAACTCTAGCCGATGGAACAAGGGAGGCAACAGCCACACTTAAACTTGCTATGACTGTTAAGAAACAGCTTTTAAAAGAAGGCTATAATGTTCTTATGGTTAGAGAAAGCGATGATGCACAATTAGATAATATAGCAAGAACAGTTTTTGCTAATAATAATGCGGATTACCATATTGCATTACATTATGATTCAACATCTTCTAATAAAGGAGCTTTCTATATTAGTGTTCCTAACAACAACAAATATAGAAGTATGTATCCTGTTTCAAAGAATTGGAAGAAACACAATAATTTAGGAAAGAACCTTGTAAACGGAATGAGAAGTGCCGGTGTTAAAATTTATGGCAGTGGTTCCATGGCAATAGATCTTACTCAGACTTCTTACTCAACAATACCATCTGTAGATTTGGAAGTGGGAGATAAGAGAAGCGACCATTCAAGCAAAACGTTAAAGAAGATTGCAATAGGCATTGGAAAGGGACTAAACAAAATTAAGTAAAAACTTAAAATAATTAAATAAATTCATTAGATAATTAAAAAAATAAAATATATACTTGTGTTTTCACTTAATAAATGATAGACTTCACGTTAACAAACAAGGGCGTTTGGCTTTATGGCCAGGCGCCTTTTTCGATGCCATAAATACTTGGACTGAAATTTATGGCATTGAAATGTTTTGGTACACAAGATGAGAATTAAGAAAAATATGTTAAAAGAGCAGGAGGTATTATTGCATGAATGCAGGAGACACAGGTTTTATGTTGACTTGTGCGGCTTTGGTATTTTTTATGACACCGGGGTTGGCATTTTTCTATGGAGGTTTAGTAAGAAGAAAAAATGTAGTTAACACTATGATGGCAATAGTTATGATTATGGGATTAGCTGTTGTTATGTGGGCATTGTTTGGATTTTCATTAGCATTTGGTGGAAATCATGGTGGAATAATAGGAGATTTCAGATGGTTTGGCTTAGAAGGAGTTGGATGGGGCACTGGACCTTATTCAGATTCAATTCCTAATTTAGTATTTTGTGCATTTCAGATGATGTTTGCAATTATCACACCGGCGTTAATTACAGGTTCTGTTGTAGGAAGAATGAAATTTAAAGCTTTATTCATATTTGTGGCAATATGGTCAATAATAGTTTATTATCCGTTAGCACATATGGTATGGGGGCAGGGGGGACTTTTGGCAGAATTAGGTTCTGTAGATTTTGCAGGAGGAGATGTTGTACATATCAGTTCGGGAATAACAGCATTGGTACTTGCAATTATTCTTGGAAGAAGAAAGGGTTATGAGAGAGCGACATACAGAATACATAATATTCCATTTGTTGTATTAGGGGCTACAATACTTTGGTTTGGATGGTTTGGATTTAATGCAGGAAGTGCCTTGAAAGCAGACGGACTTGCGGCGCATGCATTTATGACATCAGCTATTGCATCGGCGTCAGCATTGTTATCATGGATGTTATTAGATATAATAAATGACAGAAAAACAACTTTGGTAGGCGCCTCAACAGGTTTGGTAATTGGTCTGGTAGCTATTACACCGGGAGCAGGATTTGTTCCAATTTGGTCATCTTTTATAATTGGTGCTCTTGTCAGCCCAATATGTTATTATGGAGTTATACTTATAAAGAAAAAATTAAAAATTGATGATGCATTAGATGCATTTGGTTGTCACGGAATAGGTGGTATATGGGGAGGAATCGCAACAGGTATATTTGGGAAAAGTTCTATTAATCCGGTAGCAAAATGGGACGGATTAGTTTATGGTGACTGGAGGTTATTTGCAGCACAGATAGAAGGAATACTTATTACAATTGTAATTGCAGTTGTGGGAACCTTAATTTGTGTAGCAATAGTAAGAATATTTACAACACTTAGAGTAACAGACAGAGAAGAGAGAATTGGACTTGATATATCACAGCACGGTGAAAATGCATATCCAAGTTTTAATGGTATGGATCAGTAATTAAGTAAGAGGAGATGATATTCTATGATAATGAAAATAGATGCAATTGTAAGAGAAGAAAAATTTGAAGATGTAAAAAATGCATTAATGGAAATAGAAGTTAATGGACTTACAGTGTCACAGGTAATGGGCTGTGGACTGCAAAGGGGCTATAAGGAAATAGTCCGTGGTATGGAAGTTGAGCCACAGATGCAGCCAAAGATTAAATTTGAGATTGTTGTTTCTTCAGAAGAGTGGGCAGAAAAAACAATAGAAGTAATAAAAAAAGCGGCTTACACAGGGGAGTTCGGAGATGGAAAAATCTTCAGTTACCCTGTTGCCAGTGCCACAAAAATAAGAACAGGTGAAACAGGGTATGATGCTGTACAGTGTCAGGAATAAAGCTTTATATAAAAATATTTAAGTTAACAAGTCATAGTTTTGTATTGTGTAAAAAATGCATGCTAAACTATGACTTTTTTCTTTAATAAAGAATGTTGTAAAAAAATTTACCTTTTTAAGTAAAATAATTGAATTGAAAACAAAGCTAAAAAATTATATAATGTAATTAATGTAGATAAGTATATATTTTACTGTAAAAAAGGAGGAAGAATTTTGAAAAGGAAAGTAATAATAAAAAAGGCAATAGCAGTTGCAGTAACAATGTCATTAATGACATGTTTAGTGCCTAATGGCTCAATTACAGTTAATGCTGCATCGAAAAAATCAATGTTAAGCAAAACTAAAATTTCAGTAAATGTTGGAAAGAAGAAAACGGTAAAATTAAAAAAAGCAAAATATAAAGTAGTATGGAAAATTATATCAGGAAAAAAGAATATATCAATAAAGAAAAAAGGAAAATATAAACAGAAAATACAGATTAAAGGTAAAAATATTGGTAAAGCAAAAATAAAGGCTGTATATGGAAAGAAAAAATATATTCTTAAAGTGACAGTTAAGGGAAATAATAAAGAAAATATTTCTAAAAACGTAGAAACACCAAAGAATATAGAAACCACATCAAAAACTACGGTTCAAACAACAGAGAAATCTTCAACAGTATCTACAACTGAGGCAAGAGTAACAACAGTACCGACAACAGTAGAACCATCAACAGTGATGCCAACAACAATGGCACCGACAACAGTAGTGCCAACAACAATGGCATCAACAACGGTAATGCCAACAACAGTGATGCCAACAACAATGGCACCGACAACAGTAGCACCAACAACAGTGGCATCAACAACGGTAATGCCAACAACAATGGCACCCACAACAGTAGTGCCAACAACAGTAACACCAACAACGGTAATGCCAACAACAATGGCACCAACAACAGTAGTGCCAACAACAGTAGCACCAGCAACAGTGACACCAACAACAGTAGCATCAACAACAGCACCAATTATTCCGGACATGGAAGTAGATGAAAACATCAAAGCACCGGAAGGACTTGTATGGGCTGGGAATAAAGAATTACCATATTATTTTGCATGGGCTAAGGCAAGTGATGTAGATTCATATAATGTTTATGTAGATGGAAAATGTATTAAAAATGTGGTAGATGGAGCGGTTAACTTAGATGCCTCTGTATTTGAAAAAGGTTCAGGAGAATATACAATCTCAGTTGCAGCAGTAAAAGGTAATAAAGTATCTGTTGCAACATCATTAAAATATACATTTTCGCCAGATGGTCAGCTTGTTACAACAGAATCGGAAAAAGTAACAAATAAACCAACAGACGCTACAACAGTGAAAACTACAACAACAGTAATGCCAACAACAATAGCAACAACAGAAATTCAAACAACAATAGCGCCAACAGCTCCAAGCCAGGAAGTAGATGAAAACATTAAAGCACCGGAAGGACTTGTATGGGCAGGAAATAAGGAATTACCATATTATTTTGCTTGGGCAGCTACAGATGGAGCTGATTCATATAATGTTTATGTAGATAATAAATATGTAACAAATGTTGAAGTAAGTTCAGTTAATTTGGATAAAAGTGTATTTGAAAAAGGTTCAGGAGAATATACAATCTCAGTTGCAGCAGTAAAAGGCAATAAAAAATCTAATTCAACATCAATCAAGTATACTTATAATAAGGAAGGACAACATGTAACAACAGTGGCTCCAACAGAAAAAATAACAGAAGTTACAACAACTACACAAAAAGAGTTTTATGAAGAGCCGGAAACAGAAGTTCATCCTAAGAACATAAATGTTGACAATTATATGAGGCAGATAGATACTTCAAGTTCAACTAGCATTAAAACAAGTGCAAATGAAGGAATGGAAAAACTTTTTGATGGAGATATAAATACAAAGTTATGTACATCAGATGGATTTCCACTAAGAATATCATGGCAGATGAAAAAGCCAATTATATTGAAAAAATATACATTAACAACAGCCAATGATAGTGAGGTTTATTCTTATAGAAATCCAAAATCATGGCATTTGTATGGCTCAAATAATGGAACATCATGGACACAGATAGATACTGTAACAGATAGTGGAATTGAAGCAAAAAATTCAAAATCTTATACATATGAAACAGATATTCAGGAAAGCTATCAGTATTATTTAATACAGTTTGAAGGAAATGGAACAAATTATTATGGATTCCAGTTGGCAGAAATTTCACTTAATGGTGATGTGGCAGATGTTGATAAGGAAATGGGAGAAGATTTATCTTCTTACTATGACAGCATTTTTGCAAGTGCTACAACTGCAAAAGGTAATGGTGATGAAACACCATTTAATTTATTTGATGGACGTAAAGAATCAAAATTATTTGAATTTTCAAATCAGTTTAGCATTGCCTGGAAAATGAAACAGGATACAACATTATATACTTACAGTTTAACAACAGCTAATGATAATGAAGCATATAAGGGCAGAAATCCAAAATCATGGATATTATATGGATCATCAGATGGAACTAATTGGGAAAAAATTGACACTGTAAATAATAGTGGAATGGAAGATGTTAACTTTAAGACATACAATTACACAGTGGATAAGGTTGGTTCATATAGATATTACAAATTAGATGTTAAAGCGGGATATGGAAGTTCAGTACAGTTGTCAGAAATATCATTGAAAGGAGCCTATATAAGCCCAAGTAAATATGATATTTTGTTTACAGGCGATTGGAAAGATGTAACAGTAGATGGTTATTTGGAAGAACTTACAAAACTGTTCTACAACAGTTATCCAAGATTATACCAGAGATGGGGTAATGGAACAGAACCTACAACTATTACATTTAAGGCTGATAACAATTATGATGGCGTAGCATATTGTCAGGGAACTACAGTATGTGTTTCAACTAAGTACGCTAACAGTCATCCGAAAGATATAGGATTTTTCTCACATGAAATAACTCATTCAGTACAGCAATATAGTGGAAAACTTAATTATGGTGATGATGTAGCGTGGTGGACAGAAAATATGGCAAATTATGGAGGGTTCAGATACTTCCATTGGTCAAATCCTAAATATGTACAGGTTTATGAAGCTACGGATACATCACTTCAGGACTGGGGTTATGAACAGTACGGAAATAATAAATGGTTCTTTGCATATATGGACTCAAAGTATCCAACAAGAAAGAATGCAGATGGAACATTAAAATATGGACTTATTGATAGTATAAATAAATTAATTAAAGACAATAACACCGGAAGTACTTACACAGATGATCCTTATAATACAACAACACCATTTAATAATGTAGTAAAACAGATTACAGGTTATGATTGTATTGAGTCTTTAAGAAAGAGATATGTAGAAGAGTTGCAGCAGGGTACATGGACATTTAAAGGATTTGCTGATTATGAAGATAATTGGCTTACTGAAAATATTGACGGAATACCAAATCCTGAATATCCAATGGTTGGTGAGAAACTACATGGAAATAAAACAGCAACTCAGTTAAATAATACAGTTACAGAAGGAACAAATCTTTGTCTTGGAGGAAAGGTGTATGATTGCTCCGGATATACAAACGATAACGAGAATGCACAAAAATTAATAGATGGAGATTTAAATACAAAATGGTGTGCAACAAGTTCTAATGTAACTAGTGGTGAGTACAAATTAAATGGCGTAAAGCATTGGGTAAAAATTGATTTGGGTCAGGAAAAAGAGTTTAATACATACACGCTTTACAATACAAGAAGTAAGGAAGGTTTTGGAAATACTACTGAATGGGAAGTTCTTGTATCCAACGATGGAAATGAATGGACATCAGTAGATTATCAACCGTCCAACAACAGTGCAGTATCTTCATTTAATATAGGAAACCAAAAGGCAAGATATATAATGATTAAAATATTTACACCTGATGAAGGTGTTGGAACACTTAGATTATATGACTTCCAGTTATTTAACATAAAATAGTGTAAAAAGTAAAAATTTTAACCCTTTTTGTTAAAAAATTAGATTGAGAGAGAACAAGAAAAAGTATATTATTATGTAAGAAGAAATGAAAATTTCGTTTTTAGATTACAAAAAGGAGATTAAAATGAAAAAAAGAGCACTAAAAAAATCAATAGCATTATGTTGTTCGATTACAATGTTAGCAACAAGCATACCATTTACTGCAATAAACATAAAAGCGGCAACAGGAGATTTTTTTGATGAGAACAATTCGGTAATGATTGACAAAGGCGGATATAAGAAAGAAGTCTTTGGAGTTAGAACTGACGACTGGGGAGTAAACTGGACAGATAGAAAAGAATCATTACCTCCATCAAAGGTTTATTTAACTGACAATTATAAAGAGACAGTTGGAACTGTTCCAACAAATGACTGGGCAAGTTCAGTTGTATTTGACCAGTATTCAGAGTCATTGTATGCACATCCTCTTGCATATAGAGCTGCAAGTAATGGTATGCAGATGGCATCACCGGCTGTAGTAGATAGTACTTCTTATGTTGACGGTGAACCAACAGTAGAAAGTTTATTAAATGATGATACAGTAGAAATGGTTGTTGGTGGTGAAAATTTTTCAGCTAAAGATGCTAAGGTGGATAAAACAACAGATTGGAGTTATGAAATTGTAATGGCAGATAATGCAGGCAATAGTTCAATGCGTTCAATTATTGCAAAGGGAACTCCATATGCCTATTATACATTTGATAATGTTACACCAACAATTTCACTTGGTGCAGGTGCAACAGACTTTGCAATAGTAAAAAATACAACATCTTCAAATATAATCGGTGTAAGTTTAAAAAATAAAAAAGATGGAAAAATACATTATTATATGTTAGCAGCACCATCAGGTACAACATGGATTAATGCAGGTGGAAAACTTACAGCAAAGATGCCTTCAGGAAAAAACTATATGTCTGTAGCAATACTTCCTGATGGAAGCAATGAAGCATTTTCTTTATATGAAAAATATGCATTTAACTTTATTACAGATACAAAGGTACAGTGGGAATATTTAAAGAATTCTTCTAAGGTCGTTACTAAATATAATGTAACAACAAAGAATATGGAGAATGTAAGCACAGGTGGAGATACTATTATGGCACTATATCCTCATCAGTGGCGTTATTCTAATTCTAAATATACTAACTATACATATAACACAATTCGTGGAACAATGAAAACGATTGTTGGAACAAGTTATGTAACTGAAATGCAATACAACGGAATTTTATCTTCATTGCCGGTTACAACTGACGAAAATACAATTGGAAATATTAAGCAGCAGTTAGGATATCTTTATGATTATAGAAAAAACAAAGAAGACCCTAAGTGGATTTGCAATTTGGAAGGTCAGTATGGTGGATTTGACACATATTGGATAGGAAAGAATCTTAATACATTATCAGATGCAATATGGCTTTCAGGTCAGCTAGATGGTGATGATGCGGATATGAAGAATATAACAAATGAAATGGTAGAAGGAGTAGAAAACTATCTTGAATTCTGGTTTGATCCATATCAGGCATATATAAGTGGTGATCACAAGGATGACTATTTCTATTATGATGAAAATTATGGAACATTAATAGGCTATCCATCATCATATGATTCTGACAAGCAGGTTAACGACCATCATTTCCATTATGGATATTGGATTAAGGCAGCTGCAGCAGTTGCAATGAAAGATCCACAGTGGGCTAAAGAATGGGGCGGAATGGTTTATGAGATGATTGGTGATATTGCTAATGTTAATCGTGACGGAAAAGGTTATAATGCCAACAGTCCTACTAAGTATCCATTCCTTAGAAACTTTGATATTTATGAAGGTCATTCATGGGCATCAGGTGTGGCTAATTATGAATATGATGAGAATGGAGAGTTAGTTGACAAGAAGGGTGGTCTTTCAGGTGGAAATAACCAGGAATCATCATCTGAGGCAATTAATGCATGGGCATCATTAATCTTATGGGGAGAAGCAGTTGGAAATACTACAATCAGAGATGCGGGCATTTACATGTATACAACTGAAATAGCTGCAATTGAAGACTATTATTATGATGTACATAATGAAATTTTCACAGAAAAATATAAAGATGCAGGTAATTATAATATTCAGACAGTTACAAGATTATTTGGTGGTCGCTATGATCATACAGCATGGTGGACAGAAAACTCTATTGAAGTAACTACAATTACAATGTTACCAATTTCCGGAGCAACACTTTATATGGGAAAATATAAGGATAAAGTCAAAAACGTTGTAGACAGTATAGATGAAAACAGTAATCAGTGGAAACATTTTGTTTCTAATAAAGAACAGATTTGCAATAATTTCAATAAAGTTGACATGCTTACAGATCCAAAGACTAATCAGGATGTAGTAGCAGAGTATTATGCTTATTATGATCCGGATGGTGCCCTTGCAAGATGGGATATGAGTGATAGTGGAAAAGTTGAAAATGGTGAATCAAGGGCACATACTCTTTCATATATAACATCATTACAGAAGTATGGAAATCAGGATTTTTCCATTACAGGCAGTGAGCCACTTTCACTAGTATTGAGCAAGGATGGAAACAAAACATATGTTGCAGAAAATCATACTGATGAAGTAAAGAGAGTATATTTTACAGATAATACATATGTTGATGTACCAGCTAATTCAAGCTATGTTGGACCAAAAACAGGGAACGGTTCAAATCCAAATGTTGATGAAAGTGAATTGCTAGGAAATACTTCAAAAGTTAACGTGGAAATATATCTTGAAAATTATGAGGGAACCGGATACGAAAAGCAGGAAAAACAGGTTAGCGTAAAAGAGGGAACTACAAGTTATACGTATGAACCAGAGAACATTACGGGATTTACATATGATAATGGAAATAGCAATAATATACTTACAACGGTTGTAAAAGAAGACAATACAGCTACGGTTAAGGCGTATTATAAACGTAATAGCTATACAATTCAGTATGAATTAAACGATGGAACAAACAATGATGCAAACCCTAACGGTTATAGATTCGGAAGTTCAATAAAACTTAATAATCCAACGAGAGAAGGTTATAAGTTCCTTGGTTGGTATACAGATGATAATTATCAGAATCAGATAACGGAAATAACAGATTCTACAGCAGAAAATTTAGTACTGTATGCAAAGTTCCTTGATGAGTCAACTATATCCCAGTATACGGTAGAGTATTATAAACAGAAAGAAGATGAAAGCGGATATGACCTTGTAACTGAAGATACTGAGAGAATAGAAGCTATAATCGGTACAGAGGTTTCTGCAGAGGAAAAGGAGTATGATGGTTATATTCTTAGCGAAAACTCAGTGACTAAGGGAATAGTAATAGCAGAAGGGAAATTAGTTCTTCGCTTATATTATGATATTAAAAAAAGCCCTGAATCAAGAATACAAAGAGGAGCATATGTTGATGAAAATGGAAAGTTAAATTTCATTGCAAAAGACGATGTCAACAGTGCAATTGTATATTATGAAATACTTAATGGAAAAACAGAGGCAGAAGCTTTTTATAAGCAGGCAGTAGAAACAAATGGTGGAAATTGTCCAGGATATCCAATGAATAAGACAGATATTGGATTTAAAAAAATTGTTGATCAGGAAGTGACAGGCGAGCAGTATGTAGTATTTAGATTCAATATTAATGACAAAGAATTAACGGATTGGGTTATTTCAAAAATATCTGATGTTGAAAAAGTGTCAACTGAGACAAAACCAGCGCCAACAACAACGGTAGCCACAACAACGACGATAGCCTCAACAACAGAATCTCCGGAAGTAGATCCAAGTGTTGATGAAAGTATTAAGGCACCGGAAGGGCTTGTATGGGCAGGAAATGCACAGTTACCATACTATTTTGCGTGGGCAAGAGCAGATGGAGCAGATTCATATAATGTTTACGTTAATGGAGTTTGCGTTAAAAATGTAGTTGATGGAAATGTTAATTTAGATTACACAGCATTTACAAAAGGATCAGGAGAATATGAAATAGGTGTTGCAACTGTAAAAGGAAACAAACGCTCAAGAATAACATCTATTATGTATAACTATGTTGATGATGGAAATCACCCAACAACAACGGTAGCGCCAACAACGGTAGCACCAACAACAACGGTAGCGCCAACAACAACGGCAGCATCAACAACGAAAGATACAGAACAGGAAACAACTACAAATAATGGTGCAGTAACATCTGTGGAAATATCAAGCACTTACAAAACAGCTGAACAGATGGAAAAAGAAATTCTGGAAAAGAAGGATGATAAGGATTTTGCAAATTCTACATTTGCAAAACTTAGTGTTAGAGTAAAGAAAACAACTAAGAAGTCAGTTAAGCTTGTTTGGAAGAAGATATCCGGAGCAACAAAGTATGTTATATATGGAGCTAAATGTGGCACATCGTATAAGAAGATTAAAGAAGTAAGCAAGAAGACATTTACAGCTAATAAATTAAAGAAAGGTAAATATTACAAATATCTTGTAGTTGCACAGAATGATAAAGGTGAGGTCTTGGCTACATCAAAATTGATTCATGTAGCAACTAAAGGTGGAAAAGTAGGAAATTGTAAATCTTTAAAATTAAATAAGACTAAAGTAAAACTTTTACTTGGAAAAAAATTCAAGATTAAAGTAAAACAGATTGCAGACAGCAAAAATGTTAAGATTAAAAAACATAGAAAGGTAAGTTTCGAATCAAGTAATCCTGAAATAGCTACAGTGTCAAAGCGTGGTAAAATAACAGCCCTAAAGAGAGGTAAGTGCACAATTTATGCATATGCACAAAATGGTGTTTACAAGAAAGTAAAAGTTACAATTAAGTAAAAATACAATATATACAATAGCTAAATAATAAAAAAGCTAAAGATAAAAAATGAATAGTCGGGCAGTTGTAACAGATTGTCCGGCTATATTAATAAATTTTAAAGGAGGAAAAAATGCGTAAGAAAATTTTGTCAATTATTTTGACAACAACTATGGTTTTAGGATTAATACCATGTATACCTTGTGTTAAACAGGTAAAAGCAGAATCATCATGGAAACTTATGTGGAGTGATGAATTTGATGGTGATTCTCTTAATACAAATGTATGGACACGTGAAACAGGTGGCAGTGATGGTGGTGGCTGGGGAAACAATGAACTTCAGTATTATACAGACCGTACAGAAAATTCATATGTATCAGATGGAACATTAAAAATAGTTGCAAAAAGAGAAAACTACAGTAATTGTAGATTTACATCTGCACGTTTAAAAACAGCAGGTAAAAAAAGCTTTAAATATGGAAGAATGGAAGCACGTATTAAGGTAAATGGTGGAAACCAGGATGGTGTCTGGCCGGCATTTTGGATGATGGGAGATGATGGAACATCATGGCCATGGTGTGGGGAATTAGATATTATGGAACATGCTAATTCAAGAAACTATGTTGAGGGAACAATTCACTGGAATGCAGGTGGAAGTTCTTATAATACACCATATAATCATAAATATTGGGGAAGTTATAGTGTTCCTGCATATTATTATTATAGTGATAACAACAATGGTATTAATGGTTGGCATACATATGGTGTGATTTGGGATGAAAATACAATTAAGTGGTATGTAGATAATAATATTTATTTGACAGCATATCTTAATGATGACAATGCTTATGCATTTAGAAAAAATCATTATTTTTTATTAAATCTGGCATTGGGAAGTAATGCAACAGGTTATACGGGAAACATAGCACCAAATGATTCATTTCGGTCAGCAACAATGGAAGTAGATTATGTTAGGGCATATTCAGGAAGTGGAGAGTTAAATCCTGATGGTGGAAGTAGTAAGCCGGATACAGATGGTTACAAATCAGTTCCTGATAATGCTGTAACAACAGTGGGAGATTGTACATTATATGCAGGAAACTGGGATAATGGAGCAATGAGTTATAAAGGAAGCAAATTGTCTGATTTAAGTATTAAATTGAATAGTACAAGTGGAAATGCGGGTACATGGGGAACACAACTTAAGTATCCGATGAATTTAGTGCAAGGTAAAAAATACAATGTAACATTAAAGTTTAATTCAACTAATGCCGGAAATATGCATTGGAAGAATGAAGGTGAAAATGACAGCGTAGATTTAGGAACAGTACAATACAAAGTAAATGCCGGAATTAATACTAAAACTCTTCAGATTACAGCAGATTCAAAGAATACTGCAGTAATGGAAATGAGTGGTATGCCTGCAGGAACAGTTATTGATAACATTAGTATATCATCTGTTCAGGAAGCAGATAGTGCTACAACAGAGAGAGCAACCACAATAGAAGGTGAAGATAATACAATACCTGCACCTATGGGATTAAAATATGCAGGAAATAAAGATTTACCATACTATTTTGCATGGCAAGCTCCTTCAAATGATATAGAGAGTTACAATGTATATGTTAATGGAACGTTGGTAGAATCAACTGCTGCAACAGCAATTAATCTAAAAGGTGAAGTGTTTAACAGTGGAAGTGGTGATTATATAGTATCAGTAAAAGCAGTTAAAAATGGCAAGACATCTGCAGCTACTTCAATTTCATATACGTATGAAGACGGAAGTGTTACTGAAACAACAAAATCACAGGAAACAGTGTCACCTACAGCTGCGCCAACAGAAAAGGCAACAGATGCAGCGACTACGACAGAAAAAGTAACAGAAACTCCAACAACACATAAAGTAATAGATGTTGATTGGTCAGGTGTTAAATATCTTGAAGATGGAGCAGAAGGAGGAAAGCTTGTAAATAAATATAAAGCATATTGTGAATCAGACAAAGTTAATATTGTTAATATTCAAAAAAATGCAGATGGAGCATCAGTTATTTATGTAACATTCCCTGTGGCAGTTTCATCAACAACAGCAGAAGAAGCAAAGATAGAAGGAGCCGGAGTAGGATTCCCTGTTGATTCTGTAAAAGAAGGACAGAATTTATTTAAAGTAACATTAGCTGACAACTCAACATATGATGTTTACTTGTATGAGGAACCTGTAAAAGTTACAACAGCATTACCAACTACAACACAGGCACCTACAACACAGACACCAACAACAGTAGCACCAACAGAAAAAGCTA
>UMLK01002263.1_pt1 | contig 19611 bp, 20 predicted proteins | sample 1966541 | NCBI WGS metagenome assembly UMLK01 (sample SAMEA4836198, study PRJEB28245) | human gut metagenome | biome: gut microbiome; material: fecal sample | place: Denmark | collected 2008 | reverse complement strand
GTACCATACGAACAAGAAATCTCGTATATGGTACAGATATAAGTTTGTTCCAGTTCAAATCAGAGAAAATCTGTACCATACGAGTAAGAAATTTCAAATATGGTACATATATGAGTTTGTTCCAGCTTAAACCAGAGTAAATCTGTACTATATAAAAAGGAATTGCCACATATGGTACAATTTTTAGTTTTACGCGATGTTCATTCGCATTTCGCTTACGCTACATGCTCATGACGCGCTGTCGCGCTATGCATTCAGTATGAAATACAACCGTTGGTGAGCAAGCTCCCCACGTCTGTATTTCGTCCTGAATGCGCATCGCTTGTAGAAACGCGCAAAGTATAATTTGCGTATTAGATGTTTATATGTTATGATAAATCAGTTAAAAAGGGTTCAGGAAATGGAGCGTTTATATGAAGTGGAATAAGTATAAATTAAAGACAACTACTCAGGCAGAGGATTTTGTCAGTGGTGTTTTGATGGAACTTGGAATCAGTGGTATTCAGGTTGAAGATAATGTGCAGATTAGTCAGGAAGATAAGGAGAAGCAGTTTATTGATTATTTGGCTGACCTTCCTGAAGATGACGGAACTGCATATATTAGTTTTTATACAGAGGAAGATGATAATGCAGAGCAGCTTCTTGATCAGTTAAGAGAGAAGTTAAAGGAAGCTAAGAGCTTTATTAATGTGGGCGAAGGCAGTATTGAAAAAAGTACAACTGAAGATGTTGACTGGGTTAACAATTGGAAGAAGTATTTTAAGTCTTTTACTGTTGGAGAGTTTTTTATTAAGCCTACTTGGGAAGAAGTAGATGAAGAGCATAAGGGTATGAAGATGATTGAAATTGATCCGGGCACTGCTTTTGGAACAGGTAAGCATGACACAACACAGCTTTGTATTAAGCAGCTTGTGGAATATGTCAAGGATGGTGACAAGGTTCTTGATTTAGGTTGCGGAAGTGGTATTTTGTCAATTGTGGCAAAGAAGTTAAATGCTTCAAAGGTTGATATGACCGACATTGATCCTGCGGCAATTGAGGCTGTTTATGATAATTTTAAGGTAAATAAGCTTTCTATGGATAATGTGAAAGTTGAAGCAGGCAATGTCTTGGAAGATGAAAAAATGCAGGCTGAGTTTGAGGCAGAGCAGTACGATATTGTTGTTGCAAATATTCTTGCAGATGTAATTATTCCAATTGCAGGTATTGTGGATAGATTTTTAAAGCCAGGCGGAGTATTTATTTCATCAGGTATTATTTATATGAAAGAGGAAGAGGTTAAAGATGCAATTAATAATAATAGTAATCTTCAGCTTTCAAAAGTAGTAAATCAGGGTGACTGGCGTGCCATTATGGCAATTAAGAAATAGGTAAGAGTGAAATAAGATGTATAGATTTTTTGTTAAAAAAGACCAGATACAGGAAGACGCAGTTATAATTATAGGTTCAGATGTTAATCATATAAAAAACGTTCTCAGAATGAAGAAGGGCGAAACCATTCTTATAAGCGACGGAGAAGACAGGGAATATGTTTGTACAATAGATGAACTTGAAAATGAACAGGTGCGAGCAAAAATAGAAGACGTAAATGGAGTGGCAAAGGAACTTCCAATTAAGGTTACTCTTTTTCAGGCATTGCCTAAAGGGGACAAAATGGAAACGGTTATCCAGAAGATGATTGAACTTGGAGCATACGAAATAGTTCCTGTATTCACTAAGAGATGCATAGTTAAGCTTGATAATAAGAAAGCTGTTTCTAAAACAAAACGTTGGAATTCAATTGCTGAAAGTGCGGCTAAGCAGTCTAAGAGAGGAATTATTCCAAAAGTTTCAATGCCTGTAACATACAAAGAGGCACTTAAAATGGCAGAAGCTATGGATATGGTACTTATTCCATATGAAAATGCAGAAAATATGGCTCATACAAGACAGGTTGTAAGTCAGATTAAGACGGGCATGACCGTTGGAATATTTATTGGACCTGAAGGTGGTTTTGCAGAGGAAGAAGTAGAACAGGCAATAAATACCGGAGCTTATGACATTACTCTTGGCAAAAGAATTTTAAGAACAGAGACAGCAGGAATGGCATTAATGTCAGTTTTAATGTTTGAAACAGAAGAGTGAAACAAAAATAATTAAAGTTATGTAAATAATTGATAGTTAAATATAGAGGTTAAAATGGAAGCATATTTTGATAATTCAGCTACAACCATAGTTACAGATTCAGTAAAAGACATTGTTGTAAAAACAATGACAGAGGATTTTGGAAATCCATCAGCTATGCATATGGTTGGAGTTAAGGCTGAAAAATATATTAAAGAAGCACAGGAAAATATAGCAAAAATATTAAAAGTTGATCCAAAAGAGATTTTCTTTACATCAGGCGGAACAGAGTCAAATAACATGGCTATTATTGGAACAGCAATGGCTAACAAACGTAAAGGTAACAAAATCATAACAACATCAGTTGAACATTCATCTGTTCTTGCAACAATGAAATATTTGGAAGAACAGGGCTTTGAAGTTATTTATTTGCCTGTTGACAGATATGGCGTTGTACAGATGGAAGCATTGGAAAAAGAAATGACAGAAGATACTATCTTAGTTTCAACAATGTATGTAAATAATGAAGTTGGAGCAATTGAGCCGGTAGGAGAAATCGGTCAGTATATTAAGAAAGTAAATCCTTCCGTGGTTTATCATGTAGATGCAATTCAGGCATTTGGCAAGTTGGAAATTAAACCGAGAAGAGATAATATAGACCTTCTTACAGTTAGTGGACATAAGATTCACGGACCAAAGGGAAGCGGATTTATTTATATTAAAAAGAATACAAAGATTAACCCCATTATTTTTGGTGGCGGTCAGCAGATGGGCTTTAGATCCGGAACAGAAAACGTGCCGGGTATAGCAGGAATCGGTCAGGCATCAAAGGATTGTTATGACAACTTAGAGCATAACGTTGAAATTATGACTAATTTAAAGGACAAGTTAATTGACAGCCTTGAAGCAATAGAAGGTGTAACTGTAAACAGCAGAAAAGGTAATCTTGGAGCCCCTCATATTGTAAGTGCAAGTTTTAAGGGCGTTAGAAGTGAAGTACTTCTTCATGCATTAGAGGACAAGGGCATATATATTTCAGCAGGAAGTGCATGTTCATCTAACAGACCTGCCGTAAGCTCAACACTTAAGGCTATGGGAATTGACAAAGACCTTTTGGAATCAACAGTAAGATTTAGTTTTTGTGAATTTAACACAGAGGAAGAAGTTGACTATGCAGTTGGAGAAATAAAGCAATTATTGCCTATTTTGAGAAAATATGTGCGTAGATAAATAACATAAAAATTAGTACAATTTATTTTGGAGGAGGAAGATGTTTAAATCATTTTTGATTAAATACGCTGAAATTGGCGTAAAAGGAAAAAACAGATATCTTTTCGAAAATGCTTTGGTGGATAATGCCAAAAGAGCATTAGATAAGATTGACGGAAACTTTAAGGTAACAAAAGAAAACGGAAGAATTTATGCAATAGCAGAAGGTGATTATGATTTTGATGAAGCTGTAGATGCATTACAGCACGTTTTCGGTATTGTTGGAATCTGTCCAATGGTTCAGATTGAAGACAATGGTTTTGATGATTTGGCAGAACAGGTTATTAAATACATTGATGAAACATACCCTGACAAAAACTTTACATTTAAGGTTATGGCAAGAAGAGCAAGAAAGAATTATCCAATGGATTCAATGAAGATTAACGCAGAATTAGGTGGAAGAATCTTAGATGCTTTTGAAGGTGTAAAGGTTGATGTTCATAATCCTGATGTTGAAATTAATGTTGAAATCAGAAATCACATTAATATTTATTCAAAGATTATTCCGGGACCAGGTGGTATGCCGGTAGGAACAGCAGGAAAGGCGATGTTGCTTTTATCAGGTGGTATTGACAGCCCTGTAGCAGGCTGGATGACAGCTAAGAGAGGCGTTGTGGTTGATGCAGTTTACTTCCACGCACCACCATACACATCAGAAAGAGCAAAACAGAAAGTTGTTGATTTAGCTAAGTTAGTATCAAAATATTCAGGTCCAATGAGACTTTTTGTTGTAAACTTTACAGAAATTCAGATGTATATATATGACAAGTGCCCTCATGATGAATTAACAATTATTATGAGAAGATATATGATGAAGATTGCAGAATATTTTGCAAACAAGGAAAAGGCACAGGGACTTATTACAGGCGAATCCATTGGTCAGGTTGCAAGCCAGACAATGCAGAGTCTTGCAGCAACTAACGAAGTATGTACAATGCCTGTATTCAGACCGGTTATTGCTTTTGATAAGCAGGAGATTGTTGATATTTCATTAAAAATCGGAACATATGAAACATCAATTCTTCCATACGAAGACTGTTGTACAACATTTGTTGCAAAGCACCCTGTAACAAAACCTAATATTAATGTGATTAAAAACTCAGAAAAACATTTGGCAGAAGAAATCGACAGAATGTTTGAGGATGCTGTAAATACAGCAGAAGTTATAGAGATTGGTTAGAAATCCATTACTGTGTAAGCATAGATGATATTAAAAAATTTGATATTGTAATAAAAAAGCAGGTTTACTTAAATGTAAACCTGCTAATAAAATCAAAATAAATAAAAATACTTATTTAGGAATAGAAGAAATTATACTTCGTATTTCTTAATAACTTCCATAATTTCAGCATTATCTTCATCACCATGAATATTTAAATTAATAGGCTTTGAAAGATCAAGACTGAAGATTCCCATAATTGATTTTGCATCAATAACATAACGACCTGATACTAAGTCGAAATCGCTATCAAATTTTGTAATATCATTGACAAAAGATTTAACCTTATCAATTGATCCTAAGTTGATTGTAACTGTTTTCATATATCAATACCTCTCTTAATCTTTATATGTAAAATGATAACACGGATTGAATCTTTGTCAATGTGTATAAATGCCCAAAAATATTTGCAAAAATCAGTTAATTTTTATAAAGGAGAAAAAATATGAGAAAAGCTGCACTTCACAATCTTGGATGTAAAGTAAATTCATACGAGACAGAAGCAATGACTCAATTGCTTAAAAAAGCAGGTTATGAAATCGTATCATTCCAGGATCAGGCAGACGTTTATATTATAAATACATGCTCTGTTACAAATATGGCAGACAGAAAATCAAGACAGATGCTTCATAAGGCTAAGAAGCAAAATCCTAATGCAGTAGTAGTGGCCACAGGCTGTTATGTGCAGACTGCAACTGAAAAAGTGGCACAGGATCTTTCAATAGATTTAGTTGTAGGAAATAACAGAAAAAAAGACATTGTGGAAATTCTTAATGAATATTACGCAGAAAAAGAAGCCGGAGAACAGGTTAAAGAAGAATATGTAATTGACATTAACCACACAGATGAATACGAAGATTTGGAAATTTCAACAGTAACAGAACATACAAGAGCCCACTTGAAAATTCAGGATGGATGTAACAATTTCTGTTCATATTGCATAATTCCATATGCAAGGGGAAGAATAAGAAGCAGAACAATGGAAAGCATAAAAGCTGAACTTGAAAGACTTTCAGCTTCAGGCTTTAAGGAAATAGTTTTAACAGGAATTAACTTAAGTTGCTATGATGACAATGGCAAAAAGTTAATAGATGTTATAGAAATGGCAGATAATGTTAATGGAATTGAAAGAATCCGTTTAGGGTCACTTGATCCGGAAGTTGTAACAGAAGATTTTGTGGAAAGACTGGGCAAGGTTAAAAAGATTTGCCCGCATTTTCATTTTTCACTTCAAAGCGGATGCGACAAAACATTAAAAGCCATGAATCGACATTATACTTCAGATGAATACTATGAAAAGTGTCAGTTAATTAGAAAGTATATTGATAATCCTGCTTTTACAACAGATGTTATTGTGGGATTTCCGGGAGAAACAGAGGAAGACTACATTAGTTCAAGAGAGTTTGTAAAGAAGGTTAAGTTTGCAGAATTACATGTTTTTAAATATTCAAAGAGAGATGGCACTGTGGCAGCAAAAATGCCAAATCAGATAGATGAAAAAATAAAAACATTAAGAAGTGAAGACTTAATCAAAACAGGAGAAGAACTTACAAAAGAGTTTAGACAGGCTAAAATAGGTCAAGATACCACAGTATTGTTTGAAGAAAAAATCCTACTGGATAACAAGGAATATTGGGTTGGACATACAGTTGATTATATTAAAATTGCAGTGCCCGAAAAGGAAAATCTTGAAGGACAAATACGAAAAGTAAATGTTAAAGATTTTTTAACTAATGAAATAATGCTTGCCACTATGTAAGTTTTATATTAAAATTAGTGATAAAGAAAGCCTACTTGATAGGTAGAAAAAGGACGTGATAAGATGAGCGATTTAGGAAATACACAATTTTTCAGAGTTCCACAGGAACAGAAATTAGGAGTAGAGGAGATTCTCGAAAAGGTTTATGAAGCCTTAGCTGAAAAAGGATATAATCCTGTAAATCAGATTGTTGGTTATATTATGTCAGGGGATCCAACTTACATAACAAGCTATAAGAATGCAAGAAGCCTGATTATGAAAGTGGAACGTGATGAACTTATTGAAGAAACAGTAAAGTATTACATTAACCATAAGTTGAAATAAAGGTGGTATAAAACAGCATAAGAATAACATAAAATTAAACTTATCAGGCGGAAATATGGGAAAGCGATTAATTAAGATGTGGTTTCGGAATGGTATTATAGCTAACATTGTAAGCAATAATCCTATTGAAATCACGAATATCCCGGCTGATAAGTTTTTGATGCTTTTATATACCACAGTATAAAAATCAAAATGGAAAATAAAATGGAAAATGGAATGAGAATTTTAGGACTTGATTTTGGCTCTAAGACGGTTGGAGTTGCAGTTACGGATCCTTTAGGATATACAGCTCAGGGAGTTGAGATTATAAGAAGGGATTCTCCAAACAAGTTACGAAAGACATTAGCAAGAATAGAGCAGTTAGTAGAACAATACAATATAAAGAAGATTGTACTTGGTTATCCTGTCATGCTTAGTGGCACGGAAGGTGAAAGAGTTAAAAAGACCAAAGAGTTTGGCACAATGCTTGAGAGAAGAACAGGTCTTGAAATAGTCTTTCAGGATGAAAGACTTACAACTGTGGAAGCCTACGAGATTATGGATGAAGCAGGCATAAAGAAACAGGACAGGTATAAGTATGTGGATCAGATTGCGGCCACAATTATTTTGGAAGATTATATTAATAGGATTGAAAAGAACACATAAGATTAAAAAGCTATAGCTATTATTATAACGATATGAACTGTGTAGTAAATAGGATTAAAGAATATGGAGAGATTTATTTAATGGAAGAAAAGATTGTTTTAACAGATGATGAAGGTAATGAAGTTGAAATGTACGTTGTTGAAGAAACAAGAATTAACAACGTTAACTATATCCTTGTAACAGAGGAAGGGGATGAAGAGGAAGAAATTGCACATATTTTAAAAGATGTATCAGATGAAAATGATGAAGAAGCAATATATGAGATGGTAGAAGACGATTCTGAATTAGATTATATCGGAAGAATTTTTTCAGAACTGCTTGAAGATATTGATATAGAGCGATAAAATAGAAAAATATTGAGTAAAATCGTTTCAATCATAGAAAATGTGATAGTTTGTAAATATGGGGCTGACTATGTGTTTAGAGAATTGTGATGATTTTATAGTTAGCAAGGTATTATGAGTATAAGAAAAGAAGAACGTGAATAGAGATTTAGGAGGAAAAATAAAAAATATGAGTGATAGTTCAAGAATAAAGGTTATTCCATTGGGAGGACTGGAACAGATCGGAATGAACATGACTGCATTTGAGTATAATGACGGAATTATTGTAGTCGACTGCGGTTTGTCATTTCCTGATGATGAAATGTTAGGAATTGACTGTGTAATACCTGATATTACATTTTTACTTGAAAATAAAGATAAGGTTAAAGGGTTCGTTATAACACATGGTCACGAGGACCACATTGGTGCTCTGCCATATGTTTTAAAAGAGATTAACGTACCTATTTATGCAACAAAGTTAACAATGGGCATTATTGAAGGAAAGCTTTCAGAGCATGACCTTTTAAGTGTTGTAAAGCGTAAGGTTGTTAAGTTTGGACAAAGCATACATTTAGGTGACTTCAGAATTGAATTTATTAGAACTAACCATAGTATTGCAGATGCAGCAGCACTTGCAATCCACACACCTGTAGGTGTAATTGTTCATACAGGTGACTTTAAGGTAGATTACACACCGGTTTTTGGTGATGCAATTAACTTATGCAGATTTAGCGAATTAGGAAAGAAAGGTGTTTTGGCCTTAATGTGTGACAGTACTAACGTATTAAGACCGGGATTTACACCGTCTGAAAGAAAGGTAGGAAAGACTTTCGACCATATTTTTTCAGAAAATACTAAAAGCAGAATTATTATTGCCACATTTGCATCTAATGTGGACAGAGTACAGCAGATTATTAACACAGCCTGCAAATATAACAGAAAGGTTATAGTTGAAGGCCGTAGTATGGTAAATATTATTTCTGTTGCAAGAGAGATGGATTATCTTAAGATTCCTGACAATACATTAATTAGTATTGAAGAAATGAAGAATTATACAGATGATCAGCTTGTACTTATTACAACAGGAAGTCAGGGTGAATCAATGGCAGCACTTTCAAGAATGGCTGCATCAATTCACAGAAAGGTACAGATTAAACCGGGAGATACAATTGTATTTAGTTCAACACCAATTCCGGGAAATGAGAAAGCTGTATCAAAGGTTATTAATGAACTTTATATGAAGGGCGCAAATGTTATTTTTAATGAAACTCACGTTTCAGGACATGCGTGTCAGGAAGAAATTAAGTTAATGTATTCATTAATTAAACCTAAGTATTCTATACCTGTTCATGGTGAATACAGACATTTAATGGAACATGGAAAGTTAGCACAGTCAATGGGTATTCCTAAGAAGAATGTTTTTCTTATGGAATCAGGTGATGTGTTAAGTATTGGAAAAGAAGATGCCAAGGTAGTAGGAAAGGTTCCCGCAGGTTCAGTTCTTGTGGACGGACTTGGAGTAGGTGACGTAGGAAATATTGTTTTACGTGACAGACAGAACCTTGCTGAAAACGGAATTATAATAGTAGTATTAACACTTGAAAAATACACAAATCAGATATTGGCAGGACCTGACATTGTAACAAGAGGATTTGTTTATGTTAGGGAATCAGAGAACTTAATCGAAAATGCAAAAGTTGTGGTAACTGAGGCATTGGAAGAATGTTTAAGCAGAAGAAATGCTGACTGGGGCAAGATTAAGATGGTAGTAAAAGACAGCCTTGGTGAATATATTTGGAAAACAATGAAGAGAAATCCTATGATTTTACCAATTATCATGGAAGTTGAATAATAAAGAACATCGCTTTGTAAGTGAGTGAAATGGAGATTTACATGGATAATAGAAAGACCTCACAGGGATTTGCAAAATTTTCAATAAAAACATTGGTTTATGTTGTAATGATAGTTGTTGCCATTGTCTGTGCCACAACGGCATATAGTTTTGGCTCACAGATTTTTAGCAATGAAGGTGTGGATCCAAAGCCGGGAACAGATATGACATTTACTGTTGATGAGGGAACTTCAATAGAAAGTTTTGGAAAAACATTAGAGGAGTTTAATGTTATAAAAAGTTCAAGAGTTTTTACGGTTCAGTCATATCTTTATGAAGTAAGAAAAATAAAGGCAGGAACATATTCTTTTAATACATCTCAGAGCAATGAGGAGATTTTTAAGATTATAAATGCCGGTCCGGAAGAGGACAAGAAAGAAACGGAAACAACTACGAAATCAAAGGGAGAATAGTGTGATAGTAGATGAGAGAATAGTCACTTACATGCATTCACTTGAAAAACCAAATAATAATGTGTTGGAAGAAATTGAACAGCAGGCTCATATTGACGGAGTTCCGATTATCCGAAAGGAAATGGAAAGCTTCTTGAGAGTAATGCTTACAATAACAAAACCAAAAAGAATTTTAGAGCTGGGTACTGCAGTTGGGTACTCAGCCATTTTAATGAGTGAAGCAATTGAAAAGGACGCAAGTATTATAACAATTGAAAACTACGAAAAGAGAATTGTTCAGGCAAGGGATAATTTCAAAAAAGCAGATAAGGAAGATGTTATTACAATGCTTGAAGGAGATGCCATGGAAATTATGCCCGGCCTTGAAGGAGACAGCTTTGACTTTGTTTTTATGGATGCGGCAAAGGCACAGTATATTCATTTTCTACCTGAAGTTATGCGCTTAATGAAGAAGGGGGCTGTTCTTATAACAGATAATGTTTTGCAGGAAGGGGATATTATCCAGTCTAAGTACGTTGTGAGAAGACGTGACAGAACAATTCACAAGCGTATGCGTGAATATTTGGAAGTAGTAAAGAATCATCCTGAACTTGAAACAACTATTGTTCCAATAGGTGATGGAATAACAATATCAGTGAAGAAATAATATTTGAAAAAAGATATTATATACAAGATACTATTTTGATAGATGAATAATGAGGAAAGGATTTAAAGATGAAAAAACCTGAATTATTAGTTCCTGCAAGCAGTTTGGAAGTTTTAAAAACTGCTGTGAGATATGGAGCAGATGCTGTATATATAGGTGGTGAAGTTTTTGGCTTAAGAGCAAAAGCTAAGAATTTTTCATTGGAAGAGATGAAAGAAGGGGTGGAATTTGCCCACAGATATAACGTAAAAGTGTATGTTACAGCCAATATTTTGGCTCATAACAGTGATATTGAACCGGTTAAGGCATATTTCAATGACTTGAAAAAAGTAAAGCCGGATGCGCTTATTATTGCTGATCCTGCTATTTTTACAATTGCAAAGGAAATGTTGCCTGACATGGAACTTCATATAAGCACACAGGCTAACAATACTAACTATGGAACATACAATTTCTGGCATTCACTAGGTGCAAAGAGAGTTGTGTCAGCAAGAGAACTTTCAATTAGCGAAATAAAAGATATTAGAAATCATATTCCGGATGATTTGGAAATTGAAACTTTTGTACATGGTGCAATGTGTATTTCATATTCAGGAAGATGCCTTTTAAGTAGTTTTATGGCGGGAAGAGATGCCAATAAAGGTGCTTGCACTCATCCTTGCAGATGGAAATATGCAGTAGTGGAAGAATCAAGACCGGGCCAATATATGCCTGTAGAAGAAAATGAGCGTGGAACATACATTTTCAACTCAAAGGATTTATGTATGATTGACCATATTCCTGAACTTGTGGACGCAGGAATTGACAGCTTCAAAATAGAAGGAAGAATGAAGACAGCTCTTTATGTGGCAACAGTTGCCAGAACATACAGAATGGCAATTGATGATTATTTTGAAAATCCAAAGAAGTACGAAGAAAACATTCCAAAATACAAAACACTAATTTCACAGTGTACTTACAGACAGTACACAACAGGATTTTTCTTTGGAAAACCTGATGAAACAACACAGATATATGATTGTAACGTTTATGAACGAGATTATGTATATCTTGGAATATCAGGGGAACCTTTGGAAGATGGAAGTTTTGTAATTGAGCAGAAAAACAAATTCTGCGTAGGTGATAAAATCGAAATAATGAAAGCTGACGGAAGAGATATTGAAGCTAATGTAATATCGATTACAGATCAGGATGGAGTGGCAATGGAAAGTTGTCCGCATCCAAAGCAGATTATTACAATAAAGCTTGACCAGGTACCGGAGGCCGGAGACATACTTAGAATGAAAGCAGAATAAATGTTAATATAAAAAGACTTGGAGAGAACTTAGATAAGTAACTTTTCAAGTTTTTTTCTTTTTAGAGTACAGGCACAAAGAAGTCAGGTAAAGCATAAACTAGATTAAGTATGTCGAAAGGTATCCGGCTTGAAAACTTTTTTGGAACCTCTTACCCCTGATGAAGAAAAGATTTATATCGAAAAAATGAGGCTTGGGGATAAAAAAGCTAAGGACATACTGATTGAGAGGAATTTAAGACTTGTTGCCCATGTTGTAAAAAAATATTATGATGAGAACAGGGAAAACCAGGATCTTATTTCCATTGGAATAGTTGGACTTATAAAAGCTGTTAACACATATAATCCTGACAAGGGGAATCGCCTTGTAACTTACGCTGCAAAGTGTATAGAAAACGAACTTCTAATGATGCTTAGAGCGGAAAAAAAGAGAAGCAAGGATGTGTCATTAAACGAGCCTATTGGAACGGACAAAGAGGGAAATACCATAAGCCTTATAGACGTGGTTGAAAATGATGAAATGGATACGCTTGAACAAATAGAAAAAGCCGAGAATATCAGCCTTGTTCAGAAATATGTGGCACAGATTTTAAATGAAAGAGAAAAAGAAATAATTGTCTGGAGATACGGATTGGATGGCAAGAAGCCAATGACTCAGAAAAAGGTTGGGGAAAAACTTGGCATATCAAGAAGCTATGTAAGCAGAATAGAAAAAAGAGCTTTAGAAAAATTAAAAAAAGCTCTTGATAATTCATATAGAATGTGATAAAACTACATTACAAATGAAACACTTAAAACAAAATGCAACATAAACTGGCTTCAGAAAAAGAAATAAAGAAAAATAGTCAGAAAATATGTTAGATTTTGTTAAAAAACAAAACTAAATATATAATCAAAATACTAAAGGAAAGCGGGGGACTTATATGGTATGTAAGATAAAATGTGCCGCAATAACCGGAATTGACACCCAACCTGTTATTGTGGAAACAGACATATGTAATGGCCTGCCATCTTTTGATATGGTAGGCCTTTTAGCATCCAATATTAAAGAATCCAGAGAACGTGTTAGAACAGCAATTAAGAATTCAGGTTTTATGATACCGCCTAAACGAATTACAATAAATTTTTCACCGGCTAATATTAGAAAGACGGGAACCTATTTTGACCTGCCTGTGGCAGTATCCATACTTATGTCAATGGGACTGATTAACTGCACAGTAGATGACAAAATGTTCATAGGAGAATTAAGCCTTAACGGGGACATTGTAAAGATTAACGGAGTGTTGCCACTGGCGCTGTCAGCGATGGAACAGGGGATTAAGAAGTGCTATGTTCCAATTGAAAACGTAGGCGAATGTGATTTTATAAAAGACTTGGAAATAATCGGGGTAGAGAATCTTAATCAACTGGTAATGATTTTGGCAACTAATATGAAACCGCCTGAAATAAAAATCATTCCACAGGAAACAGAAGATTACAAATACGATTTTAAAAATATAAAAGGACAGATTCAGGCAAGGAAAGCATCGGAAATAGCGGCGGCAGGAATGCATAATATGTTAATGATGGGAAGTCCGGGAGTAGGAAAATCCATTATAGCAAAAACAATGCCATCAATACTTCCTGACATGACATTGGAAGAACAAATAGAAATATCAAAAATACAAAGTGTGGCAGGAAATCTTTCAGGAAGCCTTGTGAAGACCAGACCTGTGAGAAGTCCACATCACACGGCAACAGTTTCGGCAATGATTGGAGGTGGATTTAATCCTAAACCCGGGGAGATTACACAGGCGCACGGGGGAATACTTTTTCTTGACGAATTGCCTGAATTTTCAAGGCAGGTAATTGAAACATTAAGACAACCATTGGAGGATGAGAAGATTATTGTGTCCCGAAGCGGAGGAACATATGAATTTCCTGCTAAATTTATTTTGATAGGGGCAATGAATCCCTGCAAATGTGGTTACTACCCTGACATGAACAAATGCACTTGCACAGAGCAGGAAGTAAAGAAATATATGGAAAAAATAAGCGGTCCGCTAATAGACCGAATAGACTTGTGCGTGCATATGAATCAGGTTACATATTTTCAATTGGAAAAAGAAGAACAGCCGGAAGATTCTTTAACCATCAAAGAAAGAGTAAATAGGGCTGTTCAGATTCAGCGGGAAAGGTATGCCAATGAGAAGTTTAAGTTTAACAGTCAGCTTTCAGGCGAAAACATAAAGAAATACTGCAAGCTTAACAAAGAAGAACAGCATTTAATGGAAAAAATATATACTACAATGGATTTAAGTATAAGAGCTTATGACAAAATCATAAAAGTGGCTAGAACAATAGCAGATTTAAAACAACACGAAAAAATACAACAGGGGGATATAGCTGAGGCTGTAAGTTACAGACCGGTGCTTTTCAAATAAATATGGATAACACAAATAAAAACATAAATCAAAATGCAAATACAAATGAAAATAAAAAAATAAACAATAAAAGAGGCAGTGAATACAAAGAACAGCTGGAAAAATTAAAGGACAAAAAATACATAAAGGAATTAGAAAAACAGGGCATAAAAGTTGTATCAGTAAATGACAGGGATTACCCGGCTAAGTTATTGCCTTATGATCATAGACCGGAATATTTATTTTATAAAGGAAGACTGCCTGACAGGGACAAGCCTGTAGTGGCAATGGTAGGAGCAAGAGCGTGCTCTAATTATGGAAGAAAAATGGCAAGAGCATTGGCAAGAGAGCTGTCGGAAAACGGAGTTCAGATTATAAGCGGAATGGCAAGAGGCATAGACACTTATAGTCAGATAGGAGCTTTGGAAGGTGGAACGCCAACATTTGCAGTACTTGGAAGTGGTGTGGATGTTTGCTATCCAACAGAAAACATAGAACTTTATAATGATATTTTAAAAAATGGTGGAATAATTTCTGAGTATCCTCCGGGGGCAGGACCAATAGCCTGGCATTTTCCTCTTAGAAATAGAATTATAAGCGGACTTTCGGACAAGGTTATAGTAGTTGAGGCAAGAGAGAAAAGTGGTTCCCTGATTACCGTAGAATGGGCATTGGAACAGGGGAAAGACGTAATGGCAGTACCGGGCAGAGTGGGCGAAAAATTAAGCGATGGATGCAACCGTCTCATAAGGGCAGGAGCAGGCATAATTACAGGTGCTAATGACGTGCTAAATGACATACAATATAGTGGTTCAAAAAACGAAAATGAGAAAAAACAAAAAGAAAAAAGTCTTGAAAAAGATTTAGCCTTGTTGTATAGTGGGTTACGTTTACAGCCGAAAAATATTTATGAACTGATGAATGAAACAGGTTTTAAGTATGAAGAACTTACAGGTATGCTGCTAAAACTTCAGTTAATAGGACTGGTAGAGCAGCCATCAGAAAATTATTATTCAAAGGCTTAACGACAACAGCGAAAATATTTTAAGGAGATGTTTATGGCAAAATATCTTGTGATTGTGGAATCACCGGCTAAAGTTAAGACTATTAAAAAGTTTTTGGGCTCTAACTATGAAGTAGTTGCTTCAAATGGACACGTTAGAGATCTTCCTAAAAGTACAATGGGAATAGACATGGAAAATGACTACGAACCAAAGTACATTACAATTAGGGGAAAGGGAGACAAGTTGGCAGAACTTCGTCGCTATGCAAAAAAAGCAGACAAAGTATATTTGGCAACTGACCCGGACCGTGAGGGAGAAGCAATTTCATGGCACTTATCAATAGCCTTGAAATTAGATCCAAAGAAGACTTACAGAATTACTTTTAATGAAATTACAAAGCAGGCAGTAAAAGAGTCATTAAAACATCCAAGAGATATAGAAATGGGATTAGTTGATGCCCAGCAGGCAAGAAGAGTATTAGACAGAATGGTGGGATATAGCATTAGTCCGCTATTATGGATGAAGATTAAAAGAGGTTTAAGTGCAGGACGAGTTCAGTCTGTAGCATTAAAAATGCTCTGTGACAGAGAAGATGAAATAAACGCATTTATTCCAAAAGAATATTGGGATATGGATGCAGTATTAAAGCACAAAAATAAAGAATTTACAGTAAGCTTTTATGGCGACAACAAAGGTAAATTAGAAATTACCGGAAAAGAACAGTTAGACGGAATTGTTAAGGAATTAAAAGACAGTGAGTTTACTGTTAAGGACATTAAAAAGGGAAGCAGAACAAGAAAAGCACCTATACCTTTTACAACAAGTACATTGCAGCAGGAAGCTTCAAAGGCGCTTAACTTCTCAACACAGAAGACAATGAGAATAGCTCAGCAGTTGTATGAGGGTGTTGACATTAAGGGCAGAGGAACAATAGGTCTTATAACATATTTGAGAACTGATTCCACAAGAGTATCAGAAACAGCAGAAGTTCAGGTAAAGGAATTTATCGAAAGCAAATATGGCGATTCATATATGGCTAAAGAGATTAACTCAAAGAAGTCAAACAAGAAGATTCAGGATGCTCACGAAGCAATCAGACCTACAGATGTAAACTTAATGCCTGAAGAAGTAAAAGACCAGCTTCCAAGAGATTTATTTAGATTGTATCAGCTTATCTGGAGAAGATTTGTTGCAAGCCGTATGGAAAATTCAGTTTACGAAACAACTAACGTAAAAGTTAATGCAGGAAAGTATATTTTTAATGCATCAACATCAAAACTTGATTTTGACGGTTTTATGAAAGTCTATACAGACAGTGATAATGAGAAAGTTGTTACAAACAACACCATTGCAAAGCTTGAAAAAGATTCAAAACTTGAATTTGAAAAGTTTGAAGAAAATCAGCACTTTACACAGCCACCTGCACATTTTACGGAAGCAGCACTTGTAAAGGCAATGGAAGAACAGGGTATTGGACGACCAAGCACTTATGCTCCGACTATTACAACAATTATTGCAAGACGTTATGTAACAAGAGAAAAGAAAAATCTTTATGTTACAGAGCTAGGTGAAGCAGTAAACAATGTAATGAAAACAGAGTTTAGTGTTATTGTAGATACACAGTTTACAGCTAACATGGAATCACTTCTTGATGCAGTTGAAGAAGGTACAATAGAATGGAAGACAGTTATCAGAAACTTCTATCCTGACTTAAAAGAACAGGTAGAAAATGCTGAAAAGAACTTAGAAAAGATTGACATTGCAGATGAAGAATCTGATGAAATCTGTGAAGAATGTGGAAGACGTATGGTAATTAAATACGGCCCACATGGTAAGTTCCTTGCCTGTCCGGGATTCCCTGAATGTAGAAATACAAAACCATACTTAGAAAAGATTGGCGTTCCTTGTCCAAAGTGTGGAAAGGATGTATTACTTAAGAAAACCAAGAAGGGCAGAAGATATTATGGTTGTATAGATAACCCTGAATGTGATTTTATGTCATGGCAGAAACCTTCTGCAGAAAAGTGTCCACAGTGTGGAGGTTATATGGTTGAAAAAGGTAACAAGCTTGCATGTGCAGATCCACAGTGTGGTTATGTTACAGAACTTAAGAAAGAAAAGCAGGCTAACTAAAAAACAATATGACAACATAGCAAAAGAATGTTGTGGAAAAATTGTGTGAAAGTCTGAATGAGAATTTTATAAAAAACATAATTTATACGAAAGAAAGCAGTTGCATACTGCTTTTTTTTGTGTTATGATATTTGAGTTGCATTAAGCACATCTGTGGAGAGTCAGACCGGTGCCCACGCTCGGGGTTGTCTGATTTGGTGAAGCAGATGGAAGGCATGATATATGCCGGGTTAACAACCGGAACAGTATCAATAATTAATTTTTAAAAAACCAGGAGGTATAAGAATGAGCGTTATTTCAATGAAACAGTTATTAGAAGCAGGTGTTCATTTCGGACATCAGACAAGAAGATGGAACCCTAAAATGGCAGAATACATCTACACAGAAAGAAATGGTATCTACATCATCGACTTACAGAAGTCAGTAGGTAAAGTAGATGAAGCTTACAAGGCAGTTTCAGATATCGCAGCAGAAGGCGGTACAATTCTTTTCGTTGGTACAAAGAAACAGGCTCAGGAAGCTGTTCAGACAGAAGCTGAAAGATGTGGAATGTACTACGTTAACGAAAGATGGCTTGGAGGTATGCTTACAAACTTCAAGACTATCCAGTCAAGAATTAAGAGATTAAAAGACATCGAAAAGATGGCAGAAGATGGAACATTTGATGTTCTTCCTAAGAAAGAAGTTGTTAACATCAAGAAGGAATGGGACAAGCTTGAAAAGAACCTTGGCGGTATCAAGGACATGAAGAGAATCCCAGATGCTATCTTTGTAGTAGATCCTAAGAAGGAAAAAATCTGTGTTCAGGAAGCACATTCACTTGGAATTACATTAATCGGTATTGCAGATACAAACTGTGACCCAGAAGAATTAGACTATGTTATCCCAGGTAACGATGATGCTATCAGAGCAGTAAAACTTATCGTTTCTAAGATGGCTGATGCTGTTATCGAAGCAAACCAGGGTGAAGAAATGGTAGCTGAAGATGCAGCTGAAGAAGCAACAGAAGAATAAGATATAGTTTTTAGGAGGATATAATTATGACAATCACAGCAGCAATGGTAAAAGAATTAAGAGAATTAACAGGCGCTGGTGTTATGGCTTGTAAGAAAGCTTTAGTAGAAACAGATGGAGATCAGGAAGCAGCTATCGAAATCTTAAGAAAAAAAGGCGAAGCTACAGCAGTTAAGAAATCAGGAAGAATTGCAGCAGAAGGTGTTGTATTTACAGCAGTAAAAGACGGCAAGGCAGCAATCGTTGAAGTTAACTCAGAAACAGATTTTGTTGCTAAGAACGAAAAATTCCAGACATTCGTATCAAACGTTGCAAATCAGATTCTTGATTCTGATGCAGCAGACATGGACGCATTCATGGCTGAACCATGGGCACTTGATACAACAAAGACAGTTAAAGACGAATTAGTTTCACAGATCGCAGTAATCGGTGAAAACATGAATATCAGAAGATTCAAGAAGATTGAATCAGACGGAGTTCTTGCTTCATACATCCACGCTGGTGGAAAGATTGGTGTATTAGTTGACGCTGATGCTCCAGCAAACGATACAGTTGTAGCAGCAATTAAGACAGTAGCTATGCAGATTGCAGCTATGAGCCCTCAGTACGTTAGCAGAGAAGACATCTCAGATGAAGAACTTGCTAAGATGAGAGAAATCACAATTGACAGTGCTTTAAATGATGTATCATCACTTCCAAAGCCAATCCAGAAGGATATCTTCGCTGAAGCATTTGCTTCAGATGCATTAAATGCTGAAGACAAGGCTGTATTAGAAGAAAAGCAGAATGACAAGTATTTATTCAACTTCCTTTCAAAAGAAGCAATCGCTGCATTAGCTGCAATTGCAATGAGCAAGAAGGAAGCAATTATGGCTAACAAGATTTTCAACGGCTTAGTTGAAGGTCGTATTTCAAAGCAGTTAAAAGAAGTATGTCTTCTTGATCAGACATACGTTATGGCTGCAGACGGAAAGCAGACAGTAAAAGCATACTTAGCTGAAGTTTCAAAAGAAGTTGGTGCTACAGTTGCACTTAAGAGCTTCGTAAGATTTGAAACAGGCGAAGGTATTGAAAAGAAAGAAGAAGACTTCGCTGCAGAAGTAGCAAAACAGATGCAGTAAATCATAAGTTATCATAACTTGATTTTATAAAAAAGAATTCTATTTTATAAT
>UMLK01075472.1_pt1 | contig 19795 bp, 19 predicted proteins | sample 1966541 | NCBI WGS metagenome assembly UMLK01 (sample SAMEA4836198, study PRJEB28245) | human gut metagenome | biome: gut microbiome; material: fecal sample | place: Denmark | collected 2008 | reverse complement strand
TTGCAGGTGCGGTTGGCGGCTGCCAGGCAGAATGCGGCAGTGCGGCGGCCATGGCGGCAGGCGCGGCTGTTGACGCTTTGGGCGGCACTCCTGCGCAGGCAGGTACTGCCGTAAGCATTGTTTTTAAAAACATGCTAGGGCTTGTGTGTGATCCTGTGGCAGGGCTTGTGGAAGTGCCCTGCATAAAACGCAACGGCGGTGCGGCAGTGCAGGCGCTTTTGGCGGCAGAAATGGCACTGGCAGGCATCGGCAGCTTTATTCCGGCGGACGAAGCCATTGACGCCATGAAATGGGTGGGCGATTCCATGCCCTGCGCACTGCGCGAAACTGCGGGCGGGGGCCTGGCGCAAACGCCTACGGCGCTGGCGTGGGCCAAAGCGTGGTTTGAACGCGAATAGCCGCAAAAAGCAGTTTTGTAAAATTAATGACATTTTATATTAAAAATTTTTACAAAAAATATTGACAGAACCTGTCTGCTATGATAGAATTACATTCGTCGCCAAGCGTATCTTGGTAAAATGGTGGCTGTGGTGAAGCGGTTAACACGGCGGATTGTGGCTCCGTTACGCGAGGGTTCGAATCCCTCCAGTCACCCCATATTTTTGGGGCGTAGCCAAGTCGGTAAGGCACGGGACTTTGACTCCCGCATGCGTTGGTTCGAGTCCAGCCGCCCCAGCCAAATAACGTGATCCACTAGCTCAGTCGGTAGAGCACCTGACTTTTAATCAGGGTGTCCCGCGTTCGAGTCGCGGGTGGATCACCATTTTTTTATCTGTTAAACGCTGTACCAATGCAGGTGCAGCGTTTTTGTGTTTTCTGTTGGAGCAACCAATCAGAGTGTATTGGGAGCAACGTGGTGAGAATAACTGGTAAAAATAATAACGCCGCGGCTTGTGTCACGGCGTTTCTTTCTGCTGTATTTTATTTTAGCCTTCCGTCCGGCGCTTTGCTTCTCTTTCTTTTTGCAGGGCTTCCTGCTGCTGTTTTTCACGCTTGCGTATATCGCGCAGGCAGCCGAAAAAAACATAAAGGCAAAAGCAGTTTATGCCCAAACCAACAGTTGCCACATACATACGCCCCGAAGGGTCCATACCCTGTGAACAGCTATAAAAAATCCAATTCCAAAGGCCCATAAAAAGAGCGAAAAAAATATATAAAAACGGGCGTGTAACTTTAGGGTCGTCTGTTTCATAAGTCCACCAGACGCCGTGCCCTTTGCGGTATTCCAAGCCGCCCGGCCCGTCATGCTCCACAAAGCCGTCTTTGGGCGTCTGGCGTACAACGCCTTTTTTACTGTAACTGCCGTTGGCGTTCTTTTTAAAGGAGGTAGTTTTTTCTTCCATAATTGCCTCCGCGGGTTTACTGTCATAATAGGTAACATAGATTTTAAGTTAATTACTTTAATTTTATTATATAGAACAGATTCTATTTTATCTATCAGACTTATGTAAAATTTAAATGTTGAAAAATTGAGCCGCTTAATATATAATAATAAAGTCAATTTAAATGCGGATGTGGCGGAACTGGCAGACGCACTAGACTTAGGATCTAGCGCCTTCGGCGTGCAGGTTCGACTCCTGTCATCCGCACCAGCATTCAACGTCCTGCTTTGGCAGGATGTTTTTTTATGCCCGTTTTACATTTTTACGCGATAGTTTTATAATAAAAATATCCGTTATTTTTTATTGAGGGAGCAGATGATTTATGTTAGGAACGATTGTAAATACCTGCACTATTTTAACAGGCAGCTTTGTGGGCAGCTTTTTAAGCCGCGGCATCAGCGAAAAATATAAAACAGCGCTGTTTGATGCTTTGGGGCTGGCAACGGTTGGGCTTGGCGCCAACGCCGTTGTGCATAACCTGCCCAACAGCGAATACCCGGTGCTTTTTATTGCAAGCCTTGCCATTGGCACCATTATCGGCACGCGGCTTGATATTTGCGGGCGTTTTAATGCGCTGCTTGCGCACTGCAAGGGCGGCGGCAAGCTGGCGGAAGGGCTTTCAACGGCGATACTTCTGTTCTGTATCGGCACGCTTTCCATTTTAGGGCCTATCGAAAGCCGCCTTAACGGCAACAACACTTACCTTTTTACCAATGCAACGCTCGATTTGGTATCTTCCATGATTTTTGCCTCTACTTACGGCTTTGGCATTGCCATTGCGGCGGCGGTGCTGTTTTGCTGGCAGGGCAGTATTTATCTGTTTGCCGGTATTATTGCGCCGTATTTAACGACGGGCATGATGACGGAAATATCGCTTTTGGGCGGCATTTTCCTGCTGAGCAGCGGCGTGGGCATTTTGCAGCTGCGCGACTGCAAAACCTTAAATATGCTGCCTTCGCTTTTAGTGCCGCCGCTGTGGTTTACTATTTTAAGTTTTTTACAGTAATTTTAACAGAAAAATATACTATAATGTTACACTGTGTTGACGAATTAACCGTAAATGTTTATAATTAGTATCATAATATTTGATATTTAATGAAAGGTGTTGTTTGAAGTGAGTACTACATACAGTGTTTATTTACCTAATTACAGCGTTGGGCCGGACTGCTACGAAGCAATTCCGTCCGTAACGGCAAGATATGGCAAAAAGGTTGTTATTATCGGCGGCAAAACCGCGCTGAGCAAAGCCCAGGATGCAATTCTTGCAGCTGTAAAAGGGCACCTTGATGTTACGGCTGTACTTTGGTACGGCGGCAACTCTACCTATGAAAATGTTGATATGCTGATGAATACCAAAGAAGTTCAGGAAGCCGATATGGTATTTGCCGTTGGCGGCGGCCGTGCTGTTGACTGCTGCAAAACCATGGCAGACAAAATGGGCAAACCCGTTTTCACTTTCCCGACCATTGCTTCCAACTGCGCTGCCTGCACCGCTATCTGCGTAATGTATAAACAGGATGGCAGCCTCGCCGGTTACTATTATCCGAAACACTGCGCAGAACATACTTTTATCAATACCAAAATTATTGCCGAAGCACCGGAAAAACTTTTGTGGGCCGGCATTGGCGACGCACTCAGCAAAGAATGCGAGGTTTTGATTGCAACAGAAGGCAGAAAGCTTTTAAATACCCCGCTGCTGGGCCGCGCTCTGGCAGGTGCCTGCACAAAACCGCTGTTTGAATACGGCAAACAGGCTTTGGCAGACTGCAAAAACAATGTTGTTTCCGAAGCAATTCAGGAAGTTGCGCTGGATATCATCATGAGCACCGGTATTGTTTCCAACCTTACCACTACCGAAAACGATTACTACTATAATTCTTCGCTGGGTCACTGCTTCTACAACGCTTACACCGGCCTTGCCTGTGCAGAACGCCATATGCACGGCGAAGTGGTTTCTTTCGGCGTAATTGTGCTGTTAACCTGCGACAAACAGTTTGAACTGCGTGACAAGATTGCAAAATTCAATAAGGAACTGGACCTGCCTGTAACCTTAAAAGAACTGGAAGTTGACGAAGCCGGCCTTGAAAAAATCCTTGACCGCGCACCGGCAATTCTCGAATGGAAAAAGACTCCGTACGAAATGACCCGCGAAAAATTCAAACAGGCCATTTTGGATGCCGACGCTTACGGCAAAACCCTGTAATAACATATAAAACAAAAAATCCGCCTTTACGGGCGGATTTTTTATGCCTTGGCAGACTTTGCTGCCTTGTATTTTGTTTTTAAAGTGCCAGCCAGTTTACTTTATGCCCCTGCTGCGTAAGCATGAGCGCCAAATCTGCGCCATTAAGCCAGATGGTGGCGGTGTTTGTTAAAAGCGGCACGCTGATAAGGCTTTCTTTAAAGGCTGCGTCAATAATAACCGGCACGCGTCCTTCTGCATCGTTTAATGCGCCGAGCGGCGTAACGGAACCGGGCGGCAGGTTCAGCATGGCGTCCAGTTCTTCCGCGGCGGCGAAGGTTAAGCGGCGGCTGCCGAGCTGTGTGCGCAGAGCCTTTAAATTCAGCTTTTTGTCTTTCGGCAAAGTTACCAGCCAAAAGTTCTGGTGTTTGTCGTCGCACAAAAACAGGGTGCGGGCAATCGCTTCCGGGTGCGGCAGCTTTAAAGCTTCGCCTTCTTCCACGGTGTAAATTGGCTGGTGTTCAGTAACTTCAAAGGCAATGCCTGCCGCGTTCAGCAGGCTGATAATTTCACTTCTTGCAGCAGCCATCAGATATGCCAGTTTTCAAAATAGTTAATCTTCATGGCGGCGCGTACATCGTGCAGGGTTTCGGCTGCCGCTGCGCGCGCGGTTTCGCTGCCTTGTTTTAAAATCATTTTTACTTCGTCAAGGCGCTGTTCCCACATATGGCGGCGTTCGCGGATGGGGGCAAGCTCGGCCTGCATTACGTTGTTGAGGAATTTTTTAACTTTTACGTCGCCCAGGCCGCCGTGCTGGTAATGCGCTTTCAGTTCGTCAAGGTTTGCGTATTCCGGCAGAAATTCCGCAAAATGTTCGGGGCGGGAGAAAGCGTCCAGATAAATAAATACCGGGTTGCCTTCAACCTTGCCGGGGTCTTCCACGCGCACGTGGTTCGGGTCGGTAAACATCGACATAATTTTCTTTTTAATAACGTCCGCTTCGTCGCTGAGGTAAATGCAGTTGCCCAGCGATTTGCTCATTTTGGCCTTGCCGTCAATGCCGGGCAGGCGCAGGCAGGCTTTGTTGCTCGGCAGGATGATTTCCGGCTCGGTTAATGTTTCGCCGTAAACGCTGTTAAACTTATTAACAATTTCCTTGCACTGTTCCAGCATCGGCAGCTGGTCTTCGCCGACAGGCACTGCCGTTGCGCGGAAGGCGGTAATATCGGCCGCCTGGCTGATGGGATATACAAAAAAGCCTACGGGAATGCTGGCTTCGAAATTGCGCATTTTAATTTCGGTTTTAACGGTCGGGTTGCGCTGCACGCGCGATACGGTTACAAGGTTCATATAATATGCGGTGAGCTCTGTAAGCTGCGGTACGGCAGACTGAATGAAAATGGTTGATTTTTCCGGGTCGATGCCGCAGGCAAGGTAATCAAGAGCCACTTCCAGCACGTTCTCGCGCACTTTTTCGGGGTGCTCGGCGTTATCGGTCAGCGCCTGAGCATCGGCAATCATAATAAATACCTTGTCAAACTGGCCGGAGTTTTGCAGTTCCACACGTTCTTTTAAAGAACCGGCGTAATGCCCAACGTGGAGCCTGCCGGTCGGGCGGTCGCCCGTTAAAATAATTTTCTGCATTTTCTTACCTCGCAATCAAATAATATCGTAAAATCCGCCCTGGCGGAGATATAACTAATTTATATTATAACACAAATTTTGCTGTGTTAAAACAAAGCATATCTGCGCCACAGCGCGATTTTAGTTTTTAAATTCTTTTTGCTTGACGGTGCAGTGAAAGAGTGGTATGCTTTAGTTACAAAGTGGTAGATGGTTATGCATTAGTTCATGCAAACCAAAAAAATCCGGGAGTCGCCGCTCCCGGATTTTTAATTTAGGCTGGCTGTGAGCATTATAGTAAGCCATCCAGCCATTTGCAGATGTAATGCGCCGTTACAGCTGCCATGATGGCTACTAAAAATGCGGTAGATGGTTTCTCCATTAGTTCACCTCCTTCCTACTGGAAAGAGTCACAGCGTTAAATATTATAGCAGAGTTTAATGTTTTGGAAAAGAATAAAGTTAAGAAAAAAGCTGCAAAGCAAGTATATGCTTTGCAGCTTTTTGTGTCTTACAATCCTGCCTGTTCTACGCCGCTGAAAAGGTAGCCTAAATGCGTGGTGCTGTTTAAAAGTACGGTGCGCCATACGCCTTCGTTATATTCCAGCACGTTAATGCAGGCGTTATCCTGCTTGATGTGCCAGAAATGGCTCATATCAAGCCCCAGCAAATCGCAGATGATGGCTTTGTTTACTGCGTCGTGCGCGGCAACAAGAATTGTTTTGCCTTCGTATTTTTCTGCGTATTCGTCAAAAGCGGCACGGGCGCGTTTGCGTACGTCTTCCAGATTTTCACCGCCCGGCATCTGCACTTTGTGCGGCTCAGTATGCCACTTTTTAAATTCTTCGGGGTAATGCGCCTGTATTTCGCAGGCCAGTTCGCCTTCCCACGCACCGTGGTTAATTTCCGTAAGGCGCTTGTCGCTGTGTACGGGCAAATGGTGTAAATCGGCGCAGGCCTTGCAGGTTAAAAACGAACGTTTTAAAGGGCTTGAAATACATAAATCAAGATGTACGTTTTTTAGTCCTTGAGCCAAAAGCCCTGCCTGCGCAAAGCCTTTTTCGCTCAGTCGGGTGTCTTCCTGCCCCTGGTAGCGTCCCTGTAAATTCCAGTTGGTTTCTCCGTGGCGTATTAAAATAATGCGTACCATATTATCCCTCGCAGTTTATAAGTTTCACGTCGATAATGCCTTCTATGCCGCGCAGCTTCAGCATAATATCGTTAGGAATGTCGCCGCTGGTGGCAATGGCCATTAAGTTGGTGCCTTCAATGGCGGTGCTGCCTACCTGCATGCCGTTGATGTTGATGCCTGCGCTGCCGAGCACGGTGGCAATCTGCCCAATCATGTTGGGTTTGTCAACGTGCGGAGCAAGCAGCAGGTAGCCTTCGGGCTTAAAGTCCAGGCGGAAGCGGTCAATCTGCACAATTTTGGCTTCTTTGCCTGCAAACAGGGTACCGGTAAGCGTGTGCTCGCCTTTTTCGGTGGCAATTTTTACATTAATAGCGGTGCTGAAGTAGCCTGTGCGGTGCGATTTTACGTCGCGCACCTGCAAATGGCGTTTTTTGGCAATGCCCGGCGCATTTACAAAGTTAACGCTGTCCTGCAAAATCGGGTTCAAAAGGCCTTTTAAAAAGGCGGTGGTCAGCGCCTGCGTTTCCGTTGCCGCAAGTTCGCCGGTGTATTCCAGTTCCACTGCTTTAATCGGCCCTTCGGCCAGATAAATGCCAATGGTGCCGAGGCGTTCTGCCAGTTTGAAATACGGAGCGATAACGCTGGCAACACTTTTGGGGATGGGCGCCATGTTGACGGCTGTCATAACGGGGCGGCCTTCCAGCGCGTCGATAACGCCGTAAGCAACGTCCACGGCGACGCCAATCTGCGCTTCAATGGTGCTGGCGCCAAGGTGCGGGGTCTGTACAACCTGCGGCATGCCGATAAAGGGGTTGTTTTCCGGTGTCAGCGGTTCTTCGGGGTATACGTCAATGGCGGCTCCGGCTACTTTGCCGCTTTTTAAGGCTGCGGCAAGTGCTTCGGTATCCACGCAGCCGCCGCGGGCACAGTTTACAATGCGCACGCCGTCTTTCATTTTGGCAATGGCTTCGGCGTTTATAATGTTGTGAGTTTCTTTCGTCAGCGGGGTGTGAATGGTGATATAGTCGGATTTGGCCAGCAGTTCTTCAAACGGAACGAGCTCCACGCCAACCTGCTGCGCGCGTTCTTCGGTAATATACGGGTCGTAGCCGATGGTGGTCATTTCCATGGCCTGCATGCGCAGGGCAACGCGGCTGCCGATACGCCCAACGCCGATGATGCCGAGCGTTTTGCCCTGTACCTGAATGCCGTCAAAGCTCTTTCTGTCCCATTTGCCGGCCTGAATGGAAGCGTGTGCCTGCGGAATGTGGCGCGTCATGGCCATCATCATGGCAACGGTGTGCTCCGTGGCGGCAATGGTGTTGCCTTCCGGCGCGTTAAGCACTACAATGCCGCGTGCCGTCGCTGCGGGAATGTCGATATTATCAACGCCGACGCCCGCGCGGCCGATAACCTTTAAGTTTTTGGCGGCGTCGATAACCTGTTTGGTAACCTGCGTCTGGCTGCGGGTTACAAGCCCGTCATATTCGCCGATGCACGCCAGAAGCTCTTCCGTGGGCATATTGGTTTTTACGTCTACATCAAAATGTTCGCGCAGCAGCGCCACGCCTTTTTCGCTTACGTCGTCGCTTACAAGTATTCTCATCATTCATTCCTCCGTTTATTCGTGTTTTGCCTGGTATTCTTTCATAAAATCCGCAAGGGCGCGGCAGGCCTCGGGCGTTACGGCGTTGTAGGCCGATACGCGGCAGCCGCCTACAAGGCGGTGCCCGCCAATACCTATGAACCCGCGCTTTTTGCCTTCGGCGATAAAGTCTTTTTCCAGTTCCTGCGTGGGCAGGTTAAAGGTAATGTTCATCAGGCTGCGGCTGTTTTTTTCGGCGTGGCCGCGGTAAAAACCACGGCTGGCGTCGATAACGTCATAAATAAGCTGCGCCTTTTCGCGGTTGCGCGCGGCAATGGCCTTTACGCCGCCATGTGCTTTAATCCAGTGCAGGGTTTTGTTAACCATGTAAATGGCAAATACCGGCGGCGTGTTGTACAGCGAATCGTTATCCGCGTAGTTTTGGTAGCTCAGCATCGGCGGCAGGTCCGTGCGGGCGGTTTCCAAAAACGCCTTTTTAACAATTACAATTACCACTCCGGCAGGGCCGAGGTTTTTCTGCGCCCCGGCGTAGATAAGGCTGAACTTTTTTACATCTACCGGGCGGGAGAGGATGTCGCTCGACATATCGCAGATAACCGGAATGCTGACTTCGGGAAAGTCCTGCCATTCCGTACCGTAAATGGTGTTGTTAGCGGTTATGTGCAGGTAGGCGGTATCTGGCTTAATTGTAAGTTCCTGCGGAATATAGCTGTGGTTTTTGTCGGCGCTTGTGCAGGCTTCGTAGGTTTCGCCAAAGCGTTTGGCTTCTGCCATGGCTTTTTTGGCCCATACGCCGGTGTTGGCATAGGCAGCACGCTTGTTGGTAAAAAAGTTGGCTGCCGTCATTAAAAACTGCAGGCTGCCGCCGCCCTGTATAAATAAAATTTCGTAATCATCGGGAATTTCCATCAGCTGGCGCAAAAGCGCTTTGGTTTCCGCGTGCATGGCGGCGTATTCCGGGCTGCGGTGGCTCATTTCAATAATGCTCATGCCGGTGTTTTTATAGTTTAAAAATTCTGCCCGGGCTTTCTGTAAAACTTCCAGCGGCATGGCCGAAGGCCCGGCGTTAAAGTTGTAAACTCTGTCCATAATATACCTCCAAAATAAAAATAGAGAAGCCGTCCTTGGGACGAGCTTCTCTTTCTCGTGGTGCCACCCAAATTCAGCGCGCAGGCAAACGGCAAAGTGCTGGTAAAAAATAAAACCCCCATCCCACATGGGACGAGAGTTACCCGCGTTGCCACCCAAATTGCCTTACGGCCATCTTTAGTAACGCTGTATCGGGCGCTGCCCGGCGGATTCGTCACCCGCATCTCCGGAGCGGAACTTGCTGCACGCTGCTGCCGCCTCGCATCTTCCGGCGGCTTTCTGAAAGCATTGTTGCTGCTTTTTCTCCATCATCGTGTTGCTGTTATTAATTTATAGGGCTATTATAGCAGGTTTGGGGGGCTTGTCAACAAAATAACGGCAAAAAATAAAATTTAAAATAAAACACGGCAAATCTGTAACGCAGTTTACAAAATACAAGCCGACTGCTTAATAAGGCAGGCTTATAAATAAACAGAACTTATTTAATTAATAAGCGTAACTTATAAATAAGCGCTGGCAATAAAAAAGCCCGGCTGTAAATGCCGGGCGGGTGAAGCTTGTTATTATTTTGTTTCTGCGCCTTCAAGCTGCGGTGCTGCTGCGTCTTCAAGGCCGCCTACGTTGCCGCGCAGTACGGCGCCGGTTTCAACGGTGAGCTTTTCACAGCGCACATCGCCGGTAATAACGCTGCTGGCAAGTATTTCCAGCGTGCCCTTGGCAACAATGTTGCCTTCAATTTTGCCTGCAACCGTTACATTGGAGCCAAAAATATTGGCCTTAATATTGCCGGTTTCACCAACAACAACATCGCTTTCCGAAAACACAATGCCGCTGAAGGTGCCGTCGATACGGATAGAACCCTGTGCGGTAATGTTGCCGGTAATCTGTGTGTTTTTGCCAATATAGGCTTCAAAATTATCTACCGCTACTTTAGGCAGGGCGGAATTTGTTTTTGCATTATTATTGTTTGAAGAACCAAACATTGTCTTGCTCCTTTAAAACTATCTGATTAATTTAAGCGGGTCGGAATCCTGCCCGTTAATAATAACTTCGTAATGCAGGTGCGGGCCGGTGCTGTAACCGCTGCTGCCTACATAACCGATAACGTCGCCTTTTTCCACATACTGGCCGGAAGAAACTTCGATGGACGACATATGCCCGTAAGCGGTTTCGTAGCCGTAGCCGTGGCTGATTTTTACATAACGGCCGTAACCGCTGTACCAGCCTGCGTATTCAACATAACCGGTTGCGCCTGCGTAAACCGGCGCACCGTAGTCGTTGCCGATATCAATGCCGGGGTGGTAATCGTAGCCGGTGCCGCTGAACGGGTTGGCTCTGCCGCCGAAGCGGGAAGTAATTTCACCGCCGGCCGTAGGCCAGATGTCCGGAGTAGCGTCGAGCTTTGCATTGCGTTCATGAAGCTGTGCCAGCAAATCACCGAGCACTGCTTTTTTCTGCTGCATTTCGGTCTGCAGGTTTTTAGCCTGGGCTGCGGTAACATCAATCATTTTAATGTCCGCCGGTGCGGAAGGGCCGCCTTTGCCCATGTACTGGCTGCGGTCAATGCCGCCGCGGGAAGGCTGCTGGCTTACATTGCTGCCAAGGGCTTTGCGCACTTCGTTTTCCAGTGCGGAAAGTTCAGCCATGTCCTTTTGCATTTTTTCGTTTTCTTTCTGCAGTTCGGCCAGCTTCTGGTCCTGCGCTGCTTTATCGTTGCGGTAAGCTATAAGTTCGTTCTGTTCCTGGTGTGCCTGGTAAACAACCATAGAAGATTTTGCTGCAATGCCAATGCCTGCCAAAAGCAGGATGCCGCAGAAAATGCCGATTTTTTTCAGCAGGCTTGCGCGGAAGCTGAAGCTTTTCGGTTCTTTGCCGCGGTGGGGAATGAACATAATCGTATATTCGTTATCGACTTTACGCTGCTGTCGTTTTAACGGTTCCATGCATAAACTACTCCTAACTGATAAAACTTTATTCTGTCCGCTTTTACACAAGTACTATTATATTTTCTCACAAATCGCCTTAAAAAACAACCGGAAAGCCGTAAAAAAATGTGAAATCTTGCTAATTTAACATAATTTGCTGCTAAAACAGCACAAATTGCTGTTATGTAGGCTGTGAGGGCATAATAGTTTACACGGTGAAGAACTAACGGCAATAGTTATAAAATACATATAAACAGTTAATTAATATACATTTTTTATCAGTAAGGGCAGCGCTGCTCTCTTTTTTTATTTTGTGCATGAAGGGGTGGAGTTTACTTCTTGCGGCACTATCTCTGCTTGGAGATAGTGCCTGTTTTGCGCGGGCATTTTAGGCTAATGCTGCTAACGTACGGTAGTACTTAGGGAACAAGGTTAGATTATATATATAATCTTTGAATTACTTAAGAACAAGGTAAGAACGTAACTCGGCAAAGAAAAGATAAAGAGAAAAAACAGGAAAAAAGAGAAAAGAAAAGAAACTCACCCATATAAACGGCAAAATAGGGACAAAAATTAACCATGCGCAAAAAAATCAGGCAAAAATTTCCGGCAGCGGCAAAAAATAAATTTTGCGCGCAGGTAAATTTTTAAAGCGAAAAATCCGTTTATATGGGTGTAAGGGGTTTGCAAAATAAAAAACCGCTGCCGTAAAAAGCAGCGGTTAGTGTTTAAATATCAGGCATGAGCCTGCATTTTAAAAAGTTACGGGTTTGCCGTAGTATGCGCAGGTTAAAACCTTAAGCATGGCTTCGTCGTCAATCGGGCGGGGGTTGGCAAGTGTGCAGGGGTCAAGCACAGCGTTGTGGGCTATTGCTTCTGCATTTTCTTTAAACAGTTCTTCGCTCACGCCGTTAGCCTGATAGGTCTGTTCAATGCCAAGTTCTTTGTTTAATGCGCAGATGGCTTTAACAAGCGAATCGGTAAGCTGCTTGTCGGTGCCGCCGGGCAGGCCGAGATAGCGTGCAACTGCTGCATAGCGGTTCATGCATACGCGGGAGTTGTACTGGATAACGGACGGTAAAAGAATTGCGTTGCAGCAGCCGTGCGGAATGTGGAATACTGCGCCGGTTTTGTGCGCCAGGCTGTGGGCAATGCCCAAAAGCGCGTTGCTGAACGCCATGCCTGCGAGGCACTGGGCAATGTGCATTTTGCCGCGTGCTTCTTTATCGCCGTGGTAGCTGTCAAGAAGGCTGTCGAAAATATCGCCGATGGCTTTCAGTGCCAGAGCATCCGAAAAATCGCTGCGCGCAGTGGCAACATAGGCTTCCAGTGCGTGGGTTAAAGCGTCCATGCCGGTATGCGCGGTAAGCTTGGGCGGCATGGTAAGCGGAATGTCGGTATCAAGCACGGCAATATCCGGGGTAATTTCAAAATCTGCCAGCGGGTATTTAATGCCGCTGGAGTAATCGGTAATAACCGAAAAGGCTGTTACTTCCGAAGCGGTGCCGCTGGTGGACGGAATGGCTACGAAAATTGCCTTGTTGCGCAGTTTGGGCATGGTGAACGGTGTTTTAATATCCTCGAAGGTTTTATCCGGATGTTCGTAAAATACCCACATGGCTTTGGCTGCGTCGATAGGGGAGCCGCCGCCGATAGCAACGATAACGTCCGGCTCAAATTCGCGCATGGCCTGTGCGCCTTTCATAACTGTTTCTATGGAAGGATCGGGCTCGATGCCTTCAAATAAAGCGGTTTCCAGTCCGGCAGCTTTCAAAACCTCCTCGGTTTTCTGCAAAAAGCCGCCGCGGCGCATGGAACTGCCGCCGGTGAAAATCATGGCTTTTTTGTGGCCTGCCAAAACCTTCAATTCATCAAGGGCGCCCGGCCCATAGTAAATATCGCGTGGTAAAGTAAAGCGTGACATGTAATCGCCTCCTGTTTTCTTAACTGCCTTTATTATAACACATAATGGTTAGCTTTAGTTGACTTTTCTGTGAAAAATTAAAAATTATTATTAAATAAATTTATAAACTAATTTTGAAAATTAACATAAAACGGTAGAGTATTGCGTCGATTTACTGTATAATAGAAATATTAACAGTAAAGGAAGTGATTTTTTGGCAACACAAATGCAGCTTGCCCGCAAAGGCATTATTACCGAAGCAATGAAGCAGGTGGCAGCCTACGAAGGCGTGACGGAAGAATTTATCCGCAAGGGCGTGGCCGAAGGCACTATTGCCATACCGCTTAATATAAACCATAAAAACGTAACCCCGCGCGGCGTGGGGCAGGGGCTGAGCGTTAAAGTTAACGCCAATATCGGCACATCCAGCAGCTATCCCGACCCGGAGCCGGAGCTTGAAAAGCTGGCGGCAGCGATTGCAGCGGGCGCCGACAGCGTGATGGATTTATCGACCGGCGACAATATCGATGCTTCGCGCAGGGCCATTATCGGCGCCAGCACGGTTATGGTGGGCACGGTGCCTATTTACCAGGCAACGGTGGAAACCATAAAAAAACGCGGCGCCGTTGTGGAAATGACTAAAGAAGATTTGTTTGAAGTTATCCGCCAGCAGGCGGCGGACGGTGCGGACTTTATGACGATACACTGCGGCATTAACAAAAACGTGCTTGACATGCTGACCGGCGAAGGGCGCGTGATGGACGTGGTAAGCCGCGGCGGCAGCTTTATTACCGGCTGGATGCTGCACAACGGCAAAGAAAACCCGCTGTACGAATACTATGACGAAATTTTGGACATCTGCGCCGAGTACGATGTTACCATTAGTTTGGGCGACGGTTTGCGCCCCGGCTGCCTGGCTGACGCAAGCGACCGCGCGCAATTGCAGGAGCTTTTGAACCTTGGCGAACTGACGCAGCGCGCATGGGCCAAAGGTGTGCAGGTAATGGTGGAAGGGCCGGGACACGTGCCTTACAATCAGATTGCCGCCAACATGCAGCTGCAGAAACGCGTGTGCCACGGTGCGCCTTTTTATGTGCTGGGGCCTCTCGTTACGGACGTTGCGCCGGGGTATGACCATATTACCTCCGCTATCGGCGGCACGCTGGCAGCTATGAGCGGCGCGGACTTTTTGTGTTATGTAACGCCTGCCGAGCATTTGGGCCTGCCCGATATTAACGATGTGCGCGAAGGCGTAATTGCAGCGCGTATTGCAGGGCATGCGGCCGATGTTGCCAAAGGTTTGCCCAAAGCCGTAGAGTGGGATTTGGAAATGGCGAAAGCGCGCAAAAACCTGGACTGGAAAAAACAGATTGAACTTGCCATAGACCCTGTTAAAGCGCAGGCTTACCGTGATAAAAAGAACAAAGCCGATGACGAAGCATGTTCAATGTGCGGCGATTACTGTGCCGTGAAAATTGTTGGCGAATACCTTGATAAATGCAAGGGGTGCAGAAAATAATACGGCAAAAACCGTATTGTTGCAGGCCTTATCTGTTTGCTTTTTAAATTAACCCGTGCTATAATGAAAGCACGAAATGGGATTGATGTTGACATTTTGGCACATCAAAAGAAAAACCCGGGAGCGGCAACTCCCGGGTTTTTTATATAATTTTTAAGCTGTTTATTTTTTATAGGTTTCGTGCGGCTGCAATAAATCGTTATTGCTGAACGCACTGACCTGCTTTAACGGCTGCGGTGCTTCGGTATCCGCCTTCAGACGCTTGCTGTACCAGCATACATCCAGCCAGCGGCCGTGCTTAAACCCGGCAAGTTTGTGCGTACCGGCATCCTCAAAGCCCATGCGCTTATGAAAGTTTAAACTATTTTGGTTAATTGCCGTTATGCAGGCGTAGGCGTTATAGTAGCCCTGCTTTTCTAAAATATCAAGCAGCGCGGCATACAGGCATTCGCCGATATTTTGTCCGCAAAAGGCAGCGTCCACATAAACGGACAGGTCTACCGTGTAATCATACGCCATGCGCTCATTATAGGCGGAAGCGTAAGCGTAGCCGAGAACTTTGCCTTCGCGCTCGTACACAAGGTACGGGTAGCGGCTGCTGATGGCTTCAATGCGCGCGGCAAAATCCTCCGGTGTCGGTACTTCGTATTCAAACGAGATAACGGTATCCGTAATATACGGCGCATAAATTTCTAAAATGCGTGCAGCGTCCTGAGAACGGACGAAACGGATTAAATCTTTCATTTCTGGTTCCTGTCTTTTAAAATGCGGCGCAGAATGGCAAACATAACTTCGGCAGCGTCATCCTGCATTTTAAAGGAAAGGCTCTGCCCGTCATTCTGATGCGCTTCAATAATATTGGTAGAAAGGTCGGCCGTTTTTAAATCGTCCAGACGGATTTGTTTGGCCAGTTTTTTGCTTAAATAAATAATGCGGCTGTTGGTTAAGAACAAATACCCGGCGTCGATAATTACGGCAGTTTCTTCCATAACCTGCGGGTGCTCGATATGTTCGCCCTTAAAGGAGATGGTTTCGTCGATGCGCAGTTTGCGCGTCAGCTGGTAGTAGTTGTCTTCTTTGGCAACGGTTTTAACTTCGCACAAAGCGGCCTGCCCTGCGGCGTGGCAAATTTCGCCGTCCTCCAGCGGAAAATCTACCTTAACATTGCCCAAAGGCGCGTTTTCGGCGTTCCATAAATAGCGGTATTTGGTTAAAGCGTTGTCGATATTGGCTTTAAATTCGTAGGGAATATCCAGCTTGGCACATAAATCACGCAGCTGCTGTTCGTCCTCCGGCGTAAAGCGTTTGGCGTCGGCAATGCGGTCAAACTCGCCGTTAAAATAATCGTTAAAAACCTGCTTGCGGAAATCGAAGCCGTCTTCGTAATCATAGCCGAACAGTTCGTTAATGGCGGCGATGGTAAGGTTTTCTTCGCCGGTTACAAGTCCGCGGCAGCGCGAAAAATAGGCGGATTTTTTAGCGCCGTTATCGGCAAGGCGGCACAGGTTTTCGGGAATTTCCAAAATTTCCGCCATATGGGAGCGGTCATTTAAAATAGGGTCGTCCTTGCTCTGCGCGCCCGAAAAAGCGTTGTCGGCAACCTTGCGGTAAATGGCGCTGCGCTGGTCCATATTGGCGTCGATGAATTTGCAGCCCCACTTTTTAAAAATAGCGGCGGCTGCGTCTTTTGTCAGTTCCTGCGCGCTTTTGGCTTCGGTTAAAATATTATTTATTTCTGCAAAGGCGTTCTGCTGGGGCTTGGAGCCAAACAGCCTGCCCATAAAACCCTGTTCTTCCAGTTCCTGCTTTTTAAATCCTTTCACGGTCACACATCCTTATTAATGTAATAAATTAATTATACAATATCCGCGGTTATGCCGCAATAAGCGGTTTAAAACGCGGAGTTTACACAAATGTCACAACTAATATTTAGGATATGTTAAAATGTTAATATAGGATATTATCGTGCGGAGATGATATAGATGAATATTTTTGAGGACCGCGGCGGCGGCAAACTGCACTGGAAGCTTAATTTGTATGTTTTGTGGGTATGCGTGTTTTTTACCTGTGCAAGCTATACCATGTGCGTGCCGTTTTTGCCGGTATATCTTTTGCAGCATTTGGGCGTAGCCCAGGCTGATGTCAATTCGTGGACGGGCCTTATTTATTCCGTTACCTTTTTTACGGCGGCCATTATGGCGCCTTACTGGGGTGCCCATGCCGACCGTATCGGCCAGCGCCTGATGGCAATACGTGCGGGCTTCGGCCTTGCCGTAACCTATGCCTTAATGGGCATGTGCCAGAGCCCGGAACAGCTTTTTGGCGTGCGCCTTTTGGCAGGCCTTGTAAGCGGCTTTGTGCCGGCGTCGCTGTCGCTGGTTTCTTCAACCCTGCCTGCCGTTAAAATGGGCTGGGGCATGGGGCTTATGCAGACGGCCGTTGCCTCCGGCAGCATCCTCGGGCCGATGCTCGGCGGTTATGTAAGCGCCTGGTTCGGCATGCGCATGTCGTTTTATATCGCGGCGGGGGCGCTGTTTGTTGCAACCATTATGGTTATTGCCTTTGTGCGCGATGTGGAGCACGAAAAGGGCGAAGGCAAAGTTATTCATATCTGGGCGGATTTAAAGGCATCACTGCAAAATAAAGGGCTGCTGTTTGTAATGAGCATGTTCTTTTTGGTGCAGGTATGCGTAATGATTGTACAGCCGTTGATTACCATGTACGTATCGTACCTGTTGGGCGGCGTTGTTAACGACGACGTTGTTAAAACTGCCGGCATTATCTTCTCGCTGGCGGGCATTGCCGGTATTATCGCCGGGCCGTACTGGGGCAGCCGCGGGCAGAAGCGCGGTTATACCAAAACGCTGTTTATGGTGTTTATCTGCGCGGGCGCAATAAATATGTGCCAGTTCTTTGTGCACAACATCTGGCAGTATGCGGCGGTAACCTTTATTTACGGCCTGTTCCTTGCAGGGGCGGTGCCTAATATTAACGCCCGCCTGGTTGAAGTTACCGACCCTTCCGTGCGCGGCAAGGCCTTTGGGCTTGTAACCAGCGCGCAGCAGTTCGGCGGCGTGGTTGGCCCGCTTTTGGGCGGCTTTTTGGGCGGCTTTTTGCCTACGCGCCTGATACTTGTTTTAACGGGCGTAATTTTGGTATGTGCCGGTATTTACACTTATTTAACCAAAGTGCGCGGCGTGCCGCAGAAGGCCTGAATGCAGGGCTTGGCAAATTTAAACCGGCAAACTGTTAAAAACTGAACAGTTTGTGAAAGCTTTAAAATTAAGGGGTCAAAACCCCTGATTTAGCTTGACAAATTTTGTATACAATATACAATAGAGCTGTAAGCAGCATAAAAGGGGGAATTTTACAATGCTTATTAAAAAATTTGAAGGCAATTCGCCGAAAATTGACCCGAAGGCTTTTGTTGCCGAAACCGCAGTAGTTATCGGCAAAGCAGAACTGAAAGAATACAGCAGCGTATGGTATAACGTAACCATCCGCGGCGATGTTAATGAAATTAAAGTTGGCAGATATACCAATGTTCAGGATAACAGCGTGCTGCACGTTTCCGACAGCCATGCCTGCATTCTGGGCGACTATGTAACCGTAGGCCACTGCGCGCTTCTGCACGCCTGCACGGTTGAAGACCATGTGCTTATCGGCATGCACTCCACCGTTTTGGATGGTGCTGTTATCGGCAAAGGCTCCATTGTGGCAGCCGGCGCGGTTGTAACCAAAAACACCATTGTTCCGCCGTACTCCCTGGTAGCAGGCGTACCGGCAAAAGTTATTAAAAAACTGCCGGAAAACACCGACGCAACCCACGCACAGGCCGTTAAATACGAAAACCTGTGGACCCGCCGTTACAACGAACTTCCTGATGGCGGCGGCGAAGAATACCATGGCGAAAAAATTGTATAATTAATTTACAGTTAAAAAGGTGCGGTTTTTTGCCGTGCCTTTTTTGTTTTTTGTGTAAGTTCGTTATGATATAAATCTGTGATATACTATAATAAAAATACTTAATATTTCTGAAGTAGTTTTATTTTATAAATTTGTAAAACATAACTTGAAGGAGGCTGCCATGAACTACGAATTAAAACATTTTAATACAGCATTAGTGCGCTTTAGCGCGACGGAAGACACGGCAGCGCCTGATATAAATATTTTATGGGTTAATGAGGAGTGCCGCGATCTTTTGCCGCTGGGCATGGAACTTAGCGGTAGCGGCATAGCTAAATGGCTTAAGCAGCGCACCATACCTAAAAACCGCGCGTATGTAAACAGTTTTTTAAGTAAATGCGGGCTGCATATTAACCGCCCCATGAACATTATTCGTGTTTCCAAAGAGCTTTCGCTTAATGATTGTTATTGGGTTGTGGAAGAAGGCTTTAACGGAACTTTTGAAAAATATAACCTTTATGATAACCGTTTCAGTCAGCTTTTAGCACTGATTGCCTTTACCGGTTATGGCAGCAGCGTGCGTACATCTCTGGTTTCCTGCCCGGAATTTACTACCAACGGTATGCTGCCAAAATGCTGGCGCAGGGTAAACGGTACAATTCGTTTATATAAAGGCGGCACAAGCGGCGCAAGCAATACCGGCTGTGAGCCGTATTCCGAATATTACGCAGCGCAGATTGCAGAAGTAATGGGTATTAATTCCGTCAGCTATAATCTTTCAAAATGGAAAGGCGAACTTTGTTCCGTTTGTGATTTATTTACAAGCAAGGATTATTCCTATTTGCCCATAGGCAGAATGGTAACGGCAGGCGGCATGGAAGCCGTGCGAGAATATTATGGGCAGCTTGGTGGAGAATATGTTGAGGCGCTGAACGCCATGCTTGTTTTTGACGCTGTAATTTTTAACACCGACCGCCACTTTGGTAACTTTGGTTTTATGGTAGATAATAAAACCAACAAAATAGCTGCACCTGCACCGCTGTTTGACCACGGTAACGCGCTGTTTAATTATGCCGGGCGTGATGATTTAGAAAACTTTGCGGCGCTTGAGGCTTATGCTGGAACGCTTATGCCATGCACTTATGATGATTTTACCGGCACGGCTAAAAAAGCCCTTACGCCGGAATTGCGCGAGGGGCTGCGCCATTTGCTTGATTTTAAATTTAAAAAGCATCCACGCTACAATTTGCCAGATAAACGTTTGAAATTACTGGAGCAGTTTGTACAAAAACAGGCAAGGGTATTGTTGGAGAAGTAAAAAATCCGGAGGATTAAATAAATGTTTTATAAAATGATAGATGCAGCAAGAGAGAAATGGTATAAATCTAAAGAATGTACAGTAAATAATATTATTGATTATATTGTTGCAACCGGACAAATGCGTGATGCTCAGATAGAAGCTATAAAAACATATTTATTTTTAAAAATGGCTATGTCACAACAAACAGTTGATAAATAGCCATTTTTAT
>UMLK01002840.1_pt1 | contig 21451 bp, 19 predicted proteins | sample 1966541 | NCBI WGS metagenome assembly UMLK01 (sample SAMEA4836198, study PRJEB28245) | human gut metagenome | biome: gut microbiome; material: fecal sample | place: Denmark | collected 2008 | reverse complement strand
TATTTCTCGTCAAAAATCAACCATTTGTTGTGACAGAGCCAAATATTTTACAGTGTTCGCTGAACGCGATAGTACACTAATTATTGCTGATAATTTGTTATTAATGATTGTATGTATAGGAATTTCAACTTTAACATTCAAAAAAGAAAATATTGAAAAATTAAATGTTTATTTTATTTCTATAATAATAGCACTAATATTTTCTTATGCCATATCAAAATTAGCTATTGAGTCAGAGTTTTTATATTTTCAATTTTAAAACGAGAATATACATTGGAGTGTTATTTTAATGTTTTATAAAAAATTTGTTATGTGTTTTATTAATTTAACAATATTTATTTTTGTTGTTGTAGTTGGAATAAATTATTATTTTGATTTTTATGCTGTATTTAATTCTCAAAAATATGTTTATTATGGTAATATTAATGACAGATTTGCTAAAATGTCTTATATTTTAGACAATAAGGATAAATATAATAGTTTTCTTTGGGGATCAAGTCGTGTGCAAAAAATGAATCCCAATATTTTAGAAGATAGATGTTATAATATGGGGGCAGAGGCGGGACTACCAGAAGATTGTTTAAGAGATTTAAATATTCTTTTAAAAAATGATTTAAAAATTAAAAATATATATTTAGGGATTGATAATTTTTCTTATAAAAATAACTATAGTTATGCTATAACTGCTCTAAATAGGACTCCTTATAGTGAAAAATCATTTTATAATATAAAATATTTAACAAAAGTTATTTTAAAGTTGCCAGAACTGGATAAAATAAAAATTTATATGAATTTAGTTGATGATAGTTTAGGTAAAACTTATTTAGTAACATCAGGAACTTATAATGTTCCTGATCGAGTAGAAGCTGATATTAATAGTTCGATAGATAGATATGTTTATGATAATAAATTTAATAATCCTACTTTAGATCAAAGTGGTGAACATATAAATGAAACTATTAATATAATAAAAAATATTAAACAAATTTGTGATGCTAATAATATTAATTTAGTTGTATTTTTTAATCCTGTTCATATAACTACTTATCTTAAAGATGATATACATTTATCTAACCGATTTAAAAAAGAATTAGCCAATATTACCGATTTTTATGATTTTAATTATATTAACTTTATCACGGTAAATAATTATTTTTGGTATGAAACATCACATCCGAGATATTTTGTTTGTGATTGGCAATTAAAAGTTATAACTAATCAATATGATGAAAAAATTCCGAGAGATTTTGGTCATTTGGTAACTAAGAAAAATGTTGACTATTATTGTAATAAATATAAAATAGATAAAGAAAACTTTAAAATGCCAGAAAAACAATATATTCCAGAATATCCAATCATCTAAAGGAACACACCATGCAAATTATAATTTCGCCGGCGAAGAAGATGCGTGTCGATAATGACGATATTGGCGTGGCACGCTTGCCGGTATTTCTAACGAAAACTGAAGAACTTTTAACTGCCCTGCGTGCGCTGGATTACACGAGCCTGCAAAAGTTGTGGCAGTGCAATGACGCTATTGCGGAGCTTAATTACAACCGCTTGCAGCGTATGGATTTGCGCCGCAATTTAACGCCTGCCGTTTTCAGTTACGACGGTTTGCAATACCAGCATATTGCGCCGAATGTTTTGGATGAAGCTGCGCTTGAATATTTGGGCGGACATTTAAAAATACTCAGTGGCTTTTACGGAATTTTAAGCGCGTTTGACGGTGTTGTGCCTTACCGGCTGGAAATGCAGGCACGGCTTGCCTGCGGCGGAGCAAAGAACTTATATGCTTTTTGGGGCAGCAGCCTGTATGATGAGCTGGTTAAGGAAGATAACGAAGTTTTAAACCTGGCTTCCAAAGAGTACAGCAAAGCGGTGGAGCCTTACGTTACGGATAAAATTCGTTTTGTAACCTGCGTGTTTGGCAGCCTGCAAAACGGCAAAATTAAGGTTAAGGCAACGGAGGCCAAAATGGCGCGCGGAGAGATGGTTCGCCGCTGTGCGGAAGATAACGTGCAGCACATTGATGAAGTAAAAAAATTTACCGTTAACGGTTACAGTTTTGCCGGTGAATTATCCGGTGCAAACGAGTTTGTTTTCTTAAAATAAAAATGTTTAATCTGCCTGCGGTTCAAATGCTGCGGGCTTTTATTTTTGCCTGTCAGCAGCGTTTGAATGCGGCAAGTGTAAAATATAAAATAAAAATTTGAAGTATTTTGGAAATTCAACAGGCAAATAAGGAGCAATTCATCAAAAAAATTAGCATATAGCATTTTTAAAGGACAAAAATGCGCAAAGTGTAAACTTTGTTATACAAAATTTTCTTGACAGAATTGTGAACTTTTGCTATTTTTATTAGTGTAGTAAAGTGTTGAAATGCACTATTTGCTTGAAAACGGTATTTGTCTGCGCAGACAGATGAATACTGTTTTATTTTAATTTTATGAGGAGGAAAAATGATGGGTATTAAGGAAAATGCGTTTGCGTATATTGATGCGCACCGCAGTGAGATGCTGAAAATGTGGGAAGAACTGGTCAGCATAGACAGCGGCTCTGACTATAAACCCGGCGTAGACAAAGTTGTTGCCAAAGTAGCAGGTATTTTAACGGATATGGGCGGCAAAACGCGTATTGTGGAACACGAAAATGCCGGTAATGCCGTTGTAAGCGAATTTGGTGACTGCAAAACCAGGCCTTTTATTGTTTTAACAGGCCATCTGGATACTGTTTTCAGCGATCCGGAAACGACGAAGAAGCGTCCGTTTACCATTAAAGAGGGCAGGGCTTACGGACCGGGCGCGCTGGATATGAAGGGCGGCGTTACGCTTGCCATTCACGGGCTGCAGGCCTTGCAGAATGCCGGATTTGACAAATATGCCTTTAAGGTTGTTTTTGCCGGTGACGAAGAAACGGGGCATAAAAACAGCGATTTGGCAGAAACCATGATGGCAGAATTTAAGGGTGCATTAGCGGCGTTTGATTTTGAAACCGGTTTTATGAACGATAACGTAGTTGTAGAGCGCAAAGGGTTTTACCGTTTTATTATGGAAACCTTCGGACGCAGTGTGCATGCAGGCAACGAGCCTGAAAACGGCCGCAACGCTATTGTGGAGCTGGCGCGCAAGGCTGTTGATATCGACGCCTTAACCGATTGGAACACCGGCACAACAATTAATGTCGGTACTATCGAAGGCGGCACGGTTGCCAATGCTGTTCCGGCTTATGCCAGAATGGAAGTGGATGTGCGTTACCTTGACCCGGCAGATTTTGAAAAGAAGAAAGAGCAGTTTAAAGTTATCGCCGGTAAGGTTTACATTAAAGATGTAACTACCAAAATGACGCCGGTAGCCGGGCTTGAGCCGATGGTTCGCCTTGACGGCAATATGAAGCTGTTTGATGTGTATAAATCGGTTTACGAAGAAGAAGGCTTCGGCAGCCCGGAGCCGATTTTAGTCGGCGGCGGCAGCGATGCTACTTACACCACCAAAGTTGGCGTGCCTACCGTTTGCGCTGTTGGCGTAAAAGGCGGCTTAAACCATACGGTTGATGAATTTGCCGATGTGGAATCGCTGTTCATGCGTGCCAAAGTATTTATTGGCACTGTTTTAAAATTATAATCAGGGGGGATTACTGTGGCTGAAAAAGATGTAACTGCGGTAGAAGAAAAAGATTACGAGCATCATTTAACCTGGCGCGGCTGGCTGTCGTTTATTGTTATCGCGCTGTCGTTTTCGGGTATTTTAAAAGATATGGGCCCGCTGAGCGCCTTTGATTTTACGGTGCTGACAGGCAAATTCGGCAAAATCGAAGGGCTGAGCTTTATCGGCAAAGGCGGCGTTGGTGCTGCCGAAGGCTTTATGTTTGCCTTAACGCTGTTTCCGACCGTTATTCTGGCTTTGGGCTTTGTGCGTGCGGTTGAATCGCAGGGTGGCCTGCTTGCTGCAGAACGTATTATCCGCCCGTTTTTAAAACCGCTGATGGGCCTGCCCGGCTATGTTGGTTTGGCGTTAATCAGCAGCTTTACCACCACCGACGTTGGCGCTGTACTTACGCGCGACCTTGTTGAAGAAGGCAAAATTACCGACGATGAGCGTTCTATTTTCGTTGCTTACCAGTATGCTGCTTCCGGCACGCTGGCCAACACCATTAACTGCGGCGCGCCGCTGATTCCGATTTCGCTGCTTTCTTTCGGCGTAATTTTTATGGTGGAAATTTTTGTAAAAATCGTCGGCGCAAACATTGTAAGATTTTATCTGCTGTTTAAACGTAAAAAAGCTGGGGGTGCTGCATAATGGCTGAGGCTGCTGCTAAAAAGAAAACTTTACTGGAAGAATTTATGTCCGGTTGTAAAAAAGGCTTTTACATCGGCGCAGAAAATATTATGCCGGCCATGGTTCTGGCTTATTCGCTGATTTTGTTTTTGAATATTACCGGTTTGATGGATATTATTGCCAATGCCGTTGCACCTGTTATGGCGCTGTTCGGTTTGCCCGGCGGGGCGATTGTGGCGCTGATTTCCGCGTTCTTTGCCAAGGCTGCGGGTGCTGCTACGGCTGCTTCGCTTTATGCAGAAGGCGTTATTAACGCGGCGCAGGCAACGATTTTGTTCCCGGCGACGATTACCATGGGCACGCTGGTTGGCCATTTTGCGCGCTGCGTATTAACTTCCGGCGCCAACCCGAAGCACCATGCGCTGCTTTTGGCAATTCCCGTTATCGACGCTTTGCTGTCGATGATTATTGTAAGAATTATACTTAATTTTATGGGCATTTCCTGCTAACTGGAGGAGAACAATCTTGGATATGAAAGAAAAGGCTTTTGGCTATATTGATGAACATCGTGACAGTATGATGAAAATGTGGGAAGAACTTGTTATGATGGACAGCGGTTCCGGCAACAAGCCGGGCGTTGATGCCATTGTGGCAAAGGTTGCCAGTATTTTGGAAGGCATGGGCGGCAAAACCCGCATTATTGAACACGAAAATGCAGGCAATATGCTGGTAAGCGAGTTTGGCGACTGCAAAAATAAACCTTTTGTAATTTTTACAGGCCATCTGGATACCGTTTTTGACGACCCGGAAACCACCAAAAAACGTCCCTTTACCATTAAAGACGGCACTGCTTACGGTCCGGGCGCGTTGGATATGAAGGGCGGCGTAACATTGGCCATTCATGCTTTGCAGGCCTTGCAGAGCATCGGTTTTGACAAATACGGCGTTAAGGTTATTTTGGCAGGCGACGAAGAAGTTGGGCACAAGCACAGCGATTTTGCCGGTAAGATGATGGAAGAAGCCAAAGGCGCGGCTTATGCTTTTAACTTTGAAACCGGCTTTATGGATGACAGCCTGGTACTAGCGCGCAAAGGCGTGTACTGCTTTGCCATGGAAGCCTTCGGACGCGGCGCACATGTAGGCAATGCTCCGGAAGAAGGGCGCAGCGCCATTAAAGAGCTGGCATACAAAGTTTTGGATATTGAAGCGTTAACCGACTGGAGCAAGGGGCTTAATTTAAACGTCGGCGTTATTGAAGGCGGCACTGTGCATAACTCCGCACCGGCGTATGCCAAAATGATTGTGGATATGCGCTTTACCGACCCGGCAATGCTGGAAGCAATGAAAGCCAAATTCCAGGAAATTAACGATAAAGTTTACGTTGACGGCGTAACCTGCAAAATGACGCCTGTATCTTTAATGCAGCCGATGGTGGAACTGGAAAGCAGCAAAGAACTGTTTGAGCTTGTTAAAAGAGTTTATGAGGAAGAAGGCTTTGGCAGCCCGAAAGCAATTACCGTTGGCGGCGGCAGCGATTCTGCCTATACAACTATGGTTGGCGTGCCTACTGTATGTGCCATGGGCGTTAAAGGCGGCCGCAACCATACGGTTGACGAGTTTGCCGATGTGGAATCGCTGTTTATGCGTGCCAAATTAATGTGTTCCGTAATGCTGGCACTGTAATTTGCGGTTGACAACGGCGGCGCAAAACTTTATACTTAATTTAACTGAACAGGGGAGCTTACAGATAGGCTGAGAGGAAGCTGTGCGCTTCGACCCTAAACCTGATTTGGATAATGCCAACGTAGGGAATGTTTGCAGATGACGGCAAGTGCCTTGTTGGTGCTTGCCGTTTCTTTATATCAGGCAGTTGCAATTTAATATGCCGTTAGAGTGAGCAAAGCTCATGAAGGGGTGCACCACCGCGGGTGCAGGCTTCTTCATGGGCTTTTTTAATTGCGGCGGAAAGGAGAAACTATGCGCGTTAACGGAAAAGACATTGAACTTAAACGCGGTATGACGCTGGCGGAATTTTTGGCGGCGCATAACTACCGCGCAGAACTAGTGGCAGTGGAGCGCAACGGGCAGATTGTGCCGCGTGCTGAATTTGGCGCAGCTGTTTTAAAAGACGGCGACGAACTGGAAATTGTAAGTTTTGTGGGAGGAGGTTAAAGCTGTGGCAGATGATTTTAACGGGCAGCTTGCGCAAGTGCGCGTGGGCATTGCCGGGCTGGGCGGTTTGGGCTCGCACATAGCGGTGTTTTTGGCGCGTGCGGGCGTGCAGCACCTGCACCTTGTGGATTTTGATCGCGTGGACGAAAGCAATTTAAACCGCCAGCACTATTTTTTGCGTGACGTGGGCCGGCTTAAAACAGAAGCGCTGGCAGAGCAGCTTTTGGCAATTAACCCCGCGCTCAAAATTAAAACGGAAAATATAAAACTTACGGAAACAAACGCCGCCGCTGTTTTTAAAGCTGACGGCATTATCTGCGAAGCGGTGGACAGGCCAGAAACCAAGGCCATGCTTGTAAACACGCTGCTTGCCGCTTATGCGGATAAAACGCTTATTGCGTGCAGCGGGCTTGCAGGCGCAGGGCGCAGCAACGCCATTAAAACGCGGCGCATAAGCAAAAACTTTTATTTGTGCGGCGACGGCGAAAGCGGCATAGAAACCTGCGGGCGGCTTTCGGCACCGAGGGCAGCCCTATGTGCGGCGCATGCGGCAAACCTTGCTGTGGCGCTTATTTTAGGATTGGAGGAATAATAATGGAAGATACACTTATTTTAGGCGGGCATAAATTTAACAGCCGTTTTATTTTGGGCAGCGGCAAATATTCTCTGGAGCTTATTAAGGCAGCGGTGGAAAACGCCGGTGCGGAAATTTTAACACTGGCTCTGCGCCGCGTAAACGACGGCGGCATGGCCAATATTTTAGATTATATCCCTCAAGGCATTACGCTTTTGCCCAACACCAGCGGCGCACGCACCGCGCAGGAAGCTGTGCGCATTGCCCGCCTGGCGCGCGAGGTATGCGGCAGTGATTTTGTAAAGATAGAAGTAATCCGCGACAGCAAATACCTGCTGCCCGATAATTACGAAACAATTAAGGCAACGGAAATTTTGGCGGCAGAGGGCTTTGTGGTAATGCCCTATATGTACCCCGATTTAAACGCCGCGCGCGACCTGGCAAATGCCGGTGCTGCCTGCGTAATGCCGCTTGGCGCGCCTATCGGCAGCAATATGGGGCTTGTAACAAAAGAGTTTATACAAATTTTAATTGATGAAATTGACCTGCCCGTTATCGTCGATGCCGGTATCGGCTCTCCTTCGCAGGCGTGCGAAGCAATGGAAATGGGTGCGGCTGCAGTAATGGCCAACACTGCCCTTGCCACCAGCGGTAATATTCCCGCCATGGCGGAAGCGTTTAAGCTGGCAATTAACGCCGGGCGCAAAGCTTATCTTGCCGGGCTTGGCGCAGTAACCGGGCGCGCGTCGGCAAGCAGCCCGCTGACAGGTTTTATAGGGGAGTGACGCTGATGACTGAAAAACAAAACCTTGCGGCAAATGCGCAGGACTGCATGGCCTACCTGCCGGGAATGGAAATAATAGAATCGGATATTTTGCGCGAAGTGCAGCACGCGGCGGACAGCGTGGATTTTAACGCTTTTACGGAGCGGGACATAAAGGCTGCGCTTATGCGCAAACACAAAACGGTACAGGATTTTGCGGCGCTTCTTTCACCGGCGGCGCTGCCGTTTTTGGAAGAAATGGCGCAGCAGGCAAGGAAGCTTACCTTTAAATGGTTCGGCGCGGCACGCAGCATTTTTACGCCGCTGTACCTTGCCAATTACTGCGAAAATTACTGCGTGTACTGCGGCTTTAACTGCCATAACAAAATTAACCGCTTAAAGCTGGACGAAGACGGCATGGAACGCGAAATGCAGGCCATTGCCGCTACCGGCCTGCGTGAAATTTTACTTTTAACAGGCGAAAGCCGCAGCATGAGCGGCGTGGAATATATTGCTTCTGCCGTAAGGCTGGCGCGCAAGTATTTTGCCGTTGTAGGGCTTGAGGTATACCCGCTGAACAGTGATGAATACGCGTACCTGCACGAATGCGGCGCGGATTATGTAACGGTGTTTCAGGAAACTTACGACGTTGCCGCTTACGCCAAACTGCATCTGGCGGGGCATAAGCGTGTGTTCCCGTACCGTTTTTACACGCAGGAGCGCGCGTTAAAAGGCGGCATGCGCGGCGTGGCGTTTGCGCCGCTGATGGGGCTGAGCGGCTTTTGCCGCGATATTTTTGCCTGTGGTCTGCACGCATATTTGATGCAGCGCAAATACCCGGCTGCGGAAATAAGCTTTTCGTGTCCGCGCCTGCGCCCGGCGGAAGGCAACGAACTGCCGCCCGAAGCCAACGGCACTGATTTGCGCCATTTAGTGCAGGCTGTGTGTGCTTACCGCCTGTTTATGCCGCAGGCAGGCATTACTGTTTCCAGCCGCGAAGGCGCCAAAGTGCGCGATAATCTTTTGCAGATTGCGGCAACGAAAATTTCCGCAGGCGTAAGCACGGGCATCGGCACGCACAGCAAGCAGGAGCGCGAAGGCGACGAGCAGTTTGAAATTGACGATAACCGCAGCGTGGACGAGGTGTTTAACAGCATAAAAAAAGCCGGCTTACAGCCGGTGCTTACGGATGGCAGCTATGTATAAAAATTTTGTTTGCGTTACGGACAGAAAAATAAGCCGCGCGCCGTTTTTGCAGCAGATAGAAACCATTTGTGCACTGCGCCCCAAAGCGCTTATTTTGCGCGAAAAGGATTTAACCGAAGCGGAATACACGCAGCTTGCGCAAAAAGTGCAGGCAGTTTGCAAAACCTATGATGTTAAGTTTATTGTACATACCTTCTGGCGGGCGGGGCTGGCGCTCGGCGCGGACGGAGCGCCCCTGCCGCTGCCCGTATGCGCCGCAATGACAGCGGCGGAGCGTTTGCAGGCAGGGCGCTTTGGCGTTTCCGTACACAGTGCGGAAGAAGCAAAGGCGGCGCTTGCTTTGGGCGCGGCATATTTAACAGCCGGGCATATTTACGCAAGCAGCTGCAAACAGGGCGTACCGCCGCGCGGCCCGGCGTTTTTAAAGGAAATCTGCACGCTGAGCCCGGTGCCTGTTTATGCCATTGGCGGCATCGGGCTTAATAAAGCGCAGCTTGAAGAAGTGCTGGCATGCGGCGCTGCGGGGGCATGCGTGCGCAGCGCGGTTATGCGGCTTTAAAACTTAACGGCTTTAACGCAGAACATGGGCACGGGAATGTAGAAAATATCTTCGGCGGCGTAAATGCGGCTGCCTACCGTGGTATCCGTGCTGACGCTGCACTGCCCGGTGCTTTGCAGAAATTCTTCGTCCCACTGCGGGCGGTTATAGGCGCTGATGTCCAGCATATGGTAAATATTGTGGCATTCGTCCAAAAGCTCCGGCGCAATATCAGCATGGGTGTTTTTGGCAGGCAGTTTTTGGCTGTGGTGCGCGCGGGCATATTCGGCATCGTAATTTAAAAGCAGGCCGCCCGGTTTAAGCACGCGCAGCCACTCGCGGTAAGCCTTTTCCGGGTGGGGCAGATTCCACATTACGTTGCGGCTTATTATAGCGTCAAAACTTGCGTCCGCAAAGTCCAGCGCTTCCGCGTCCATAACCATAAATTCTGCATTGCTGCGTTCTGCGGCGGCAAGTGCCCTGGCGGCTTCAATCATTTCCGGGGTCAGGTCAATGCCGGTAACGCTGTGTTTCTGCCCCAGCAAAATGCCAAAAAAGCCTGCGCCGCAGCCAATGTCCAAAATTTTTAAACTGCGGTTCTGCGGCAGGTGGCGCGTAATTTCCTGATGCCATAAAAGCTGTTTTTCGCTGTGCAGCTCTGCCTTGCGCAGATTGGCAAAGCCTGTGCTGCGTTTTTGCCAGTAGCCTGTTATATATTCTTTTTCGTCTGTGCGGTGGATGATGCTTGCTGCGGAAATTTCACTCATAATAATGCTCCTTTAATCTATGCTTAAATCTTTGGTAATTTCGTAATAATCGCAGGGATGGGCGCTAAAACCCTGAACCGTGCTTTTCATGGCCAGCGTCATTTTTAAATGGGCAATGTAAGCAAAGGCGCTGCTGTCAACCTGCTTCCGGCTGATGGCTGCCGCAAGCTCTGCGCGCCTTTCGGGTCTGAATTCGCTGGCAAGCTGCCCTATGAGGTTTTCGGTATCGGGGTTATAGTAATTGCCGCTGTTGTAGGCGCTTTCCTTCAGCACGTGGGTGGTAAAATAATACTGCGCGTCACCGGTGGGCGCGGTAACAAAGGCTTTGGCGTAAATATCCCACTCGCCGCGGCGCAGAAAGTCGGCATAACCGTCCGTCGGGTTAATTTCAAGGCGGATACCTGTTTCTTTAAGCCAGCTTTGCGCGGCTTCTGCCAAAAGCGGCAGCTCCTGGCGGAAGCTGTAAGTAAGCCAGCGCAGGGTCAGCGGTTTGCCGTCTTTATCCACATAGCCGTCGCCGTCGGTATCCGTCCAGCCTGCTTCGGCAAGCAGCTTGCGTGCACTTTGGGGGTTATATTCCGGTGCATGCACTTTAGCGCCGCCAAAAGGCAGGTTCGGTGGAAACGGCCCGGCTGCGGCAATGCCGTTGCCCATCAGCTGCACTCTGGCAAAAGTTTCCTTGTCAAGGCTCATAACAACGGCGCGCCGTACGCGTTCATCCTGCAGGGCAGGCGTGTTAAAATTAAAGGCTGCCAAAAACGTGCGCGAGGTATTGGTACTGCTGGTTTTATAAGCTGCGCTGTCTTTAAAAAGCGGCAGCGAAGCATAGGGCAGGCCCTGCGCGGCGTCAATTTCACCGTTTTGCAGCGCCAGTGCCAGCGTATTGCCGTCGGTAATGCTGCTGACGATAATTCTGTCCGTTTTCGGCACGCCGCCATAGTAAGCGGGGTTTTTAACCAGCACAATTTCTTTTGGCGTCAGGCTTTCTACCATAAACGGCCCTGTGCCGCTTATTTTGGTGTCGTCATCAGTGCCGCGGCTCATGTCGATAATACAGCCGTAGGGGTCGCACAGGTAGTTAATCAGCACCGGTACTTTGGCGGCCGATGTAATGGTTACGGTCTGCCCTTCGGCGGTAATGCCCGTTATTTTTAAATCAACCCTGGCGCGGTTGTGGCGGCTTATTAAATCCTCCAGGCAGGCTTTAACGGCTGCGCCTGTCATTTTGTTGCCGCTGGTAAAGTAAATATTGTCTTTTAAGGTAATTTTAACTGTGTTTTCGTTAATAAATTCGTACTTTTCGGCCAGCCACGGCTGAGGCTGCATGGCGTCGTCAAATTTAAAAAGCGTTTCACCTACGCCGTAGCGGATGGCGCTCCAGCCCTGATAGGCTTCGTGCGGGTCCATGCCGGCGTTTTCGTTGGCAATGCCGTAGGCAGGTGTGCCGTAGCGGAATACCTTTTCGCCGCCGGTGGCGGCGTTGCTGCCGCAGGCAGAGGTTAAAAGCGCGGCGGAAAGTACAAGCAAAGCTAAAAATTTCATAGAATCACCCAAATAAAAAAGCCATGAAGAAACTGCCGCTTATCGAAGCGGTTACAGCCTTCATGGCTTTGGTTTATGTTTTAAAAGAATAATTTTAACAGCTGCTCCGGCAGCCAGGCGGTTGCTCCTGCAACCTGTAATTTATTATAAAACTTAAAGCGGACTCTATGTCAAGCCCTGCTGCTTAAAAAAGAAACAAATTTTATGTGCTTATCCATGTATTCGCCAATACTGCCTATAACCTTGCCCATGGTAAAGGCGGCAAATATTGTGCCGAAGCCCAGCCCGTCCACGCGGCCCAGAAAGAAAAAGGTCATGGCGGCGGTAATTGCAAGGCAGATAACGTCAAAACCTATTTTAATGCGCGCATAGCTCCAGCCGGTAATGGCGGCAAGCTCGCGCGGAAAAAGGTCGGTTGGTATAATTGGCAGCTGGCAGCGGTTGGCAAGCGCCACGCCAAAGCAGATAACAATGTAGCTGATGATAAAATAAATAATATCAAGCGTCAGGCTCTGCGGCAGCTGCTTAATCCACATTTCGTGCACGTCAATCATGGCGCTGAAGGCCGAGCCGACAACGAAGCTGAACAGGTATACCGGCACAAAGCGTTTGCTTAAAAGCATCAGGCTGAGTACCAGTGAAACCTGAAAAACCTCCGTCCATGCGCCGAGCGTTATAACCGGCAGTACATCGGCAAAGGCGTAAGGCACACTGGAAATTGCTGAAATGCCGGAACCGGAATGCAGCATTAAAACAACGCCCAGGCTGTTGATGATAATAACCAGAAGCAGCGACAGTTCGCCGCGGATGGTAAGTTTGCTTTCCTGCATAAAAAATCCCTCTCAAAACAAAAATACATTATATAATTATAAAACTCTGCCTTGCTCAGCGCAAGAAGTGAATTGCCGGTCAGCAAAATTTTGCGGGAATTTAACACGGGGTCAGATTATGCAAATGTTTCTTTGGTTAAAAAATTACGGATGTTACAGTGTTTTATGCCGTTGCGGCTCATGTCAAATTCGTCAAGCGATACTACATATTTGGGAAAATTGTCGTTCACATTATCATAAACGCCGAACTCCCGCTCAATTGTTTCCTGCGAAGCCAGCAGGTAACAAACCTGTACATAAATTTTTTCACCGTGTTTTTCGGCAATGAAATCAATTTCTAAATTACCGGTTTTGCCAACGGTAACATTATAGCCGCGCCGCAAAAGTTCCATAAACACAATGTTTTCCAAAATCAAATTAATATCGCGCATATTGCCGCCAAAAACGGCTTCACGCACACCGTGGTCGGCAATATAGTATTTTTCGGAAGAAGCAAGTATTTGTTTTCCTTGTAAATCCTGCCTTTTTACCGGATAGAACAAATAGGCGTCGGTGCAGTGCCTGATATAGTTAAGAATAGTTTCCGGCGCGACATTGCGTTTTTCGCTTTTAAAAAATTTAGAGATGGACGTTGCGGAAAAGGTAGTGCCTACATTAGCAATAATATAAGAAAGAATGCGTTCCAATAAATCAACATCGCGTATTTTATTGCGCTTTACAATATCTTTTAATTGTACTGAATTGAATACATCTGTTAAATATTGGCGGCACGGTTCTTCGGCATAGCGCAGGTTAGCCAAGTATGGCATGCCGCCGAACAGCAGATATTTTTGAAAACATTCCTGCGGCTGTGCTTCGGGGAAAATACCCTTATAAAGTTCGGTAAATTCCGAGAAAGAAAAGGGATAAATGGTAAATTCTACATAACGCCCGCCAAGATTGGTGGCAAGTTCACCGGAAAGCAGTTTGGCATTAGAGCCTGTAATGTAAATATCACAGTCAAATTCTACCCGGAAAGAGTTAATGCATTTTTCCCAGTCTGCAACTTCCTGTATTTCATCAAAAAATAAGTAAACCTTGCCGCTGATATTTTGCGCCCGCATGATTATTTCATCGTGCAAAGCTTTAGCCGTCAGCAAATGGGCATAGCGCATATCTTCAAAATTAATGGAGATAATGTTGGCTTCTGGCACGCCGTTATTTTTTAATTCTTCTTTTATAAGTTCAAGCATTACAGATTTACCGCAGCGGCGGATACCTGTCATAACTTTTACTAATTCACTGCCGATAAATGGGCGTATGCGGCGCATATAGGTTTCGCGTTTAATCATCGTCAGCGCCTCCTTATGTTTATTTTATTTATATGATTAGTTTATCACAGTTATAACTGATAAACAACGCTGAAAATATAATTTTATCAGTTATAACTTATAAAATGCGTAAAATTATCAATCTTATCAGTTATAACTGATAAGATTTTAAAAGAATGCTTGCAAAATTACATTAAAGATTTACGGCAAAGCGGCAGGAAAATTTCAGGAAGGAGAGAATAATAATAAAGTTATGCTGGTATAGAAATGAATGTATTTAGTTAGTGTTTTATGGAGGAAAGAATGACTGTTGATTGTACTTACGGACTGAATCCGCAGCAGGCGGAAGCTGTTATTAATACCGAAGGGCCGATGCTGATTATGGCAGGCGCAGGCAGCGGCAAAACCAAAGTGCTTACCTGCCGCGTGGCCAACCTTTTGCAAAAGGGCGTGCGCCCGTACCGCATTTTGGCAATTACCTTTACCAACAAGGCTGCCGCCGAAATGCGCGAGCGCGTAAACAATATGAGCGGCCCGGCTGCCAAGGATGTGTGGCTGTTTACCTTCCATGCTTTCTGCGCGCGTTTTTTGCGTATGGAAATAGATAAGCTGCCCGGGTACGGCGGCAATTTTGCCATTTATGATACAGCCGACAGCCAGAACCTGATTAAGCAGATTTTAAAGGAAATGAACCTTGACGATAAACGCTTCCAGCCTTCGGGCATTTTGTCGCGCATCAGCAATGCCAAAAACGCTTTGCAGGATGCGGCGGCTTTTGCGCGCCAGGCAGGCGATTTTTACGAGCAGAAAGTGGCGGACATTTACAGCCGTTACGAACAGAAACTGCAATTAAACAACGCACTTGATTTTGACGACCTTTTAATGCTTTCCATTAAACTTTTGCAGGAAAACAAAGAAGTGCGCGAAAAATATCAGGACCGTTTTGATTATCTTTTGGTGGACGAGTATCAGGATACCAACCATGCGCAGTACCTTTTAACCAAGTTTCTGGCGGCCAAGCACCGCAACATCTGCGTTGTGGGTGATGCCGACCAGAGCATTTACGGCTGGCGCGGCGCCGATATTCAAAACATTCTGGACTTTGAAAAAGATTACCCCGACGCCAAAGTAATTAAGCTGGAACAGAACTACCGCAGCACGCAGATTATTCTGGACGCTGCCAACGCAGTTATAGAAAACAATACCGGCCGCAAGCCGAAAAATTTGTGGACGGAAAACAAAAGCGGCGCCGATATTATTTATTTTCAGGCGGTGGACGAGCGCGATGAGGCACGCTTTGTAATTGAACAGTTGCAGAATTTGCAGCGCACCGAAAACAAAAAGCTGGGCGATATGGCAATTTTGTACCGCACCAACACGCAGAGCCGTATCTTTGAAGAAATGCTGATAAAAAGCGGCATCAGCTACAATATGGTAGGCGGGCTTAAATTCTACGAGCGCAAGGAAATTAAAGACATTATTGCCTATCTGCGCGTAATTTTTAACCCGGCCGATTCGCTGAGCCTGCTGCGTATTATCAACGTGCCGAAACGCGGCATTGGCGACGCTTCGCTGGCAAAAATTCAGGCTTATGCCGCGGCTAACAATGTAAGCTTGTTTGAGGCTGTTTCCAACGCGGCGGCAATTGACGGTTTGAGTAGCCGCTTTGTAAGCAAGCTGGACGATTTGGCAGGCATTATTTTTGAACTGATGAACCTTGCTAATGAAGCGCCGGTTGAAGATTTGATTGACCGCGTGCTGCGCGATACCGGCTATCTTGAAGAACTGGAAAACGAGCGCACGCCGCAGGCGCAGAGCCGCATTGACAACCTGCATGAATTAATCAGCGTGGCGCAGGAATTTGCGGCATCCGAAGAAGAAAATAATCTGGAAAACTTTTTGGCGCATGTTGCGCTGGTAAGCGATATTGACGATACGGAACTGGGCGAGGACGCCATTACCTTAATGACGCTGCATTCTTCCAAGGGGCTGGAGTTTCCGGTAGTGTTCCTTGTGGGCATGGAAGAAGGGCTTTTCCCGCATGCGCGCACGCTGATGGACGAAACGGAAATTGAAGAAGAACGCCGCCTGTGCTATGTAGGCATTACGCGCGCCAAAGAAAAACTGTTTTTAAGCAGCACCAAAATGCGCACCATTTACGGCAACACGGTAACTTATCCGCCTTCCCGCTTTTTGCAGGAAATTCCCGCACGTTTGGTGAAAACCATTAAAAGGCAGGAACGTTTCAGTGCGCTGGAGAACTTTAAACAGGTAAGCGAAAAATACAGCGCAAGGCCGCAGAAGCCTGCAAGCACTTTTAACCCGCACAGCTTTATGCCGCAAAAACCGGCTGCCGCCGCAGGAGGCACGGGCACGCGCTTTAACACCGGCGACAGGGTAAGCCACAGCAAATGGGGCGAAGGCATGGTTGTAAGCGTTAAAGACAGCCCGGACGGGCAGGAAGTAAAAGTTGCCTTTGCCGGTGCCGGTGTGCGCAGCCTGCTTACCAAATATGCGGTGCTGAAAAAATTGTAAGTTTTAAGCGGAGGGCATTATGGATTTAGAACGTGCGCAAGCACTGGACGAAGCGCAGAAACTGCGCAGGGAAATACGCCATCACGAATTTTTATATTATGTACTGGATGCGCCGGAGATTACCGACGCCGAATATGACGCTTTAATGCGCCGTTTGCAGGAGCTTGAGCGTGCATATCCTGACGATGTGCCGCCAGATTCGCCTACGCGCAGGGTTGGCGGCAAGGTAAGCCCGGAGTTTACCGAAGTGCGCCATATGACGCCGCTGCTTTCTCTGGGCAACGCCTTCAGCGACGAAGAACTTGCTGCGTTTGACGCGCGTGTAAAAAGCGGCCTGCCCGAAGACAGTGAGGTGGAATATGTTTTTGAACCGAAAATTGACGGACTTGCCTGCAGCCTGATTTACGAAAACGGGCGCCTGGTTCGTGCTGCAACACGCGGCGACGGCGAAGTTGGCGAAAACGTAACCGCCAATGTGCGCACTATCCGTTCCATTCCGCTGACACTGAACGTTAAGGAAGGTGAAGAAGTGCCGGAACTTTTGGATGTGCGCGGCGAAGTTTACATGCCCCGCCACGCTTTTATGAAGCTGAACGAGCAGCGCAGCGAAGCGGGCGAAAACGAATTTGCCAATCCGCGCAACGCGGCGGCGGGCAGCCTGCGCCAGCTTGACCCGAAAGTAACGGCAAGCCGCCAGCTGAGCTTTTTTGCCTACGGCGTGGGTGCAGGGCATAAGGATAAACATTCTGCCAGCCTTGCCATGCTGCACGATTACGGCTTTAAGGTAAGCGAGGGCTATGCCGTTGTAAAAAACATCAACGAAGCGATTGCCAAAATAAAGGATTTTGCCGCCAAACGCCAAAGCCTTGCCTACGATACGGACGGCGCGGTAATTAAGGTTAACGCCGTGTACCAGCAAAACATTTTAGGCGCAACCGGCAAAGACCCGCGCTGGGCTATTGCCTTTAAATTTCCGCCGGAACAGGCAGAAACAAAACTGGAGGACATCATAATTCAGGTTGGGCGCACGGGCGTACTGACGCCGACGGCGGTGCTGACCCCTGTAAAACTTTCCGGCAGCACCATCAGCCGCGCAACGCTGCATAATGAGGACTTCATCCGCAGCAAGGATATCCGCATCGGCGACACGGTTGTTATTAATAAAGCCGGCGAAATTATACCGGAAGTGCTGCATGTGGTGAAGGAAAAACGCACCGGCACGGAACAGGAATTTTTTATGCCCGCCGAATGCCCGGAATGCGGGTGGAAAACGGAACGCCTGAACGGTGAGGCGGCAATACGCTGCACTAATCCGCACTGCCCGGCGCTGGGGCGCGAAGGGCTGATTCACTTTGCCTCCAAAGGGGCAATGGATATCGACGGCTGCGGCCCGGCGGTTATTAACCAGCTGTTGGATAACGGGCTTATCAGCGACCCTGCTGACCTGTACCTTTTGGTTAAGCCGCAGCTTACGGCGCTGGAGCGCATGGGCGATAAATCGGCAGACAATCTTTTAAACGCCATTGCCGAAAGCAAAAAGCAGAACCTTGACAGGCTGCTGTTCGCGCTCGGCATACGCCATGTGGGCGCAAAGGTGGCAAGGCTTTTAGCACTGCGCTTTGGCAGTATGGAAAAACTGATGGCGGCGGAAACGGACGAAATTGCCGCCATTGAAGATATCGGACCGAAAATTGCCGAAAGCGTGGTAACGTATTTTGCTTCGCCGGTGAATATTGATTTGATTGAACGGCTGAAAGAATTAGGGCTTAACATGGAAATGGAAGCGGCGGAACTTGACACGGCGCATCCGTTTTACGGCAAAACCATGGTGTTTACCGGCACCATGCCCACTTTGGACCGCGCAACGGCACAGACCATGGCGCAGCAGGTTGGCGCAAAGGTTACGGGCAGCGTAAGCAAAAAAACCGATTACGTTGTTGCCGGTGCGGAAGCAGGCAGCAAGCTGACGAAAGCGCAGCAGCTGGGCGTAACCGTTATCGACGAAGCAGAGTTTTTGCGCCTTTTGGGCGAGCACGGCGGTGAAAGTGTGGACGCTGCTGATAATACGGAACATGCAGCGGAAGAAAACAGCAAAGCTATAGAAAATAAAATTGATGAACCTAGTTTGTTTTAAATAAAAATTGCTGCCGTGTAAAGGCGGCAGCAAAAAATACTTGACGGAGGATAATAAGTGAATAATAATGTTGACAGACAGACAGACAGACAGACAGACAGAATTTTATGCAGTTGATTTAGTAAAATTTATAATGGCTATATGTGTTATAGCAATACATACCAATCCTTTAGTAAATTTTAATAATATTTACGTAATAAATTTTTATAATTTCTTTTTAAGTTTAGCTGTACCATTCTTTTTCGTTACAAGTGCATATTTACTTTTTTCTAAAATGAATATACCTTTCTCTTTTAGTAAAAATAAAGACAGTATAAAACGATATATTTTAAAAATTTTAAGATTATATATTGTTTGGAATATAATATATATACCAATATCTATATTTTGGTATATTGATAGTGATAAAAGCTTAATATTTAGTATAGCCCATTATATAAGAGGTTTCTTTTTTATAGGTGAACATTTTTATTCTTGGATTTTGTGGTATTTGTTATCAACTATTTATTCAATGGGATTTATTTATTATTTATTAAAACGTAAATTTGCAATAATAAATATTTTTATTATTGCAACAATAGTATTTTTAATAGGTATGGGATTTAGTTATTTAGTTTATAATCAGGAAATGTTTACTGGAATAGTACTTTTGATGAGTAAGTTTATAAAAGTAGTCTTTGGAAGTGGTAGATTGTTAACGGGAATGATTTATTTGGCTTTAGGAATATTATTCGCTACATATATAAATAAATTTAATTTTTCAATTTGGATTTCATTAATTTGTTTAATTTTCTTATTTGTGACTTCTATTTATAATTATTTTGGAGGATTTCCGTTTATTAAGTTAATAACGGTATTCTTTTTATTTCATTTTGCTGTTAATATAAAATTGAAAAAAAGGATAGTTTATAAAAACTTGAGATTGGCAAGTACAGTTATGTATTTTACTCATATGATTTTCTTTTTTCTTTGGTCTTATTGTTTTGGAAGTTTTAAAGGTTCTAACCAGTATGGTTTAGAAGCTTTTATATTTACATTTTTATTGAGTATGTGCATGTTTATTTTAGTTAAATATTTAAAAACCAAAAACTTTGGAGTAATAAAAGTACTGTTTAATTAGTATATATAGGATGAGGTGATATTATGAAAACATTTTATAAAATTTTAGCAATGTTGGCGCTTGTCCTGTGCTTTGCAGGCACGGCACTGGCGGCAGAAAAAGAAGTAAGCAGCATTGACGCTATCGACATGGGCGTTGCCGATACCGGCGAAACGCATTTTACCAATACAGATGCCGAAATTACCGAATGCACGCAGCCCTATACCGTGGCTGTGCTGCCGTATGTTGATGTATCCGGCCTTGAAGGGCGCAGCCGCGAAATGGCGGTGAACGCCGTTAAAGAAGCGCTGGAAACCAAATATCCCGGCAAAAAGAAAAGCGTTACCAAAATCATAGGCAACAACGCCGTGCAGAAAGCGCTTTTGGCGCATCCGTTTGAAAACGCCGAAGTACCAACGCTGGAAGAACTTGTTGCCGTTGGCAAAGCCTGCGGTGCGGACAGGGTGCTGTTTATCAGCCTGCTGCCGGTGCGCGAAAAGGAAACCGGCTTTATGGTTATTGTAGGCTCACAAACCTACAGCGCTGTGGTAACGATGAAATTAAAATGCGTAGATGTAAACGAAGAACGCTTTTTGTTTAACCAGAACGTGGAAAGCATCGGCTCGTCCAGTTCCATTAACTTCTGGAAAATCGGCGAACCGAGCCGCGCCAAAGCCGTTAAACGTGGCGTTGAGGACTGCATGCGCAACTTTTTAACATCATTTGAATAAACAATCTGCCTCCGTAAAGGTTTTGCGGGGGCATTTTTGCTGTATGGCGGCATTAAGCATTTATTTTACGCAATTTTATTTAGCTAAGGCTTACCAAAATACTGCACAAGACTGGTACTGTGTGGTATAATAAAACAGGTTATTGATAAAATTCATTATAAATTTTTTAGGAGGCGTACTAATGAAGGTAACAGTAAAAGATGTTGAACACATCGCCGGGCTTTCCCGTTTAACGATTCCGGAAAGCGAAATGGAAAAATTTACCGAACAGTTTAACCAAATCCTCAATTATGCCGATATTCTGGAAAAGATTGATACGGAAGGCATTGAGCCGACCCCGTACGTACTGCCGATAAGCAACGCATTCCGCGAGGATGTTGTAAAACCGGGCGTATCCCACGAGGACGCACTGAAAAACGCGCCTGCCGTATACAACGACGGCTTTAAAGTACCGCGCGTAATCGAATAACAGAAGGAGGAACAACTGTGGATTTATATAAATTAACAGCCCACGAACTGCATGACAAGCTGGTTAAAAAAGAAATCAGCTCCGTGGAGCTTACCGAAAACGTATATAGCCGCATTGACGAAGTTGAAGATAAAGTACAGGCTTATGTAACTTTAGATAAAGAAAACGCACTGGCACAGGCTGCCAAGGTTGATGCCAAAATTGCCGCAGGCGAAGAAATCGCTCCGCTGGCAGGCATCCCCGGTGCAATTAAAGACAATATCTGCACCAAAGGCCTTTTAACCACCTGCTCCAGCAAAATGCTGGCCAATGTTGTGCCTATTTATGACGCGCACGTTATCAGCAAGCTGCGTGCGGATGACGCCATTTTTACCGGCAAAACCAATATGGACGAATTTGCAATGGGCTCTACCACCGAAAGCTCTTACTTCCATAAAACCTACAATCCGTGGAACCTTGAACGCGTACCGGGCGGTTCTTCCGGCGGCAGCGCAGCTGCCATTG
>UMLK01057034.1_pt1 | contig 22070 bp, 18 predicted proteins | sample 1966541 | NCBI WGS metagenome assembly UMLK01 (sample SAMEA4836198, study PRJEB28245) | human gut metagenome | biome: gut microbiome; material: fecal sample | place: Denmark | collected 2008 | reverse complement strand
TCTTCGGGCACATGGGGACGGAATTTTGCAGACGGTGCGCAGAACGCTGAAAAAATGCGGAGCGGAATACGATGCGCAGCTTGCCGTCGGCAAATTCGGTTTTCCGGAAAAACAATACGGGGAAACGGTCTATCCTGCGGGAGAGTATCGCGCGCTGCGCATATTGCTCGGCGAAGCACGCGGCAAAAACTGGTGGTGCCTGATGTTCCCTCCGCTGTGCATAGCTGACCTGAACGGTGCAACAATAGATGATAAAGGCAGTGAAGCGGGCGGCAGCGTTCCCGACGGTGCGGATGCGGCACAGAATGAACATGCGGAGGAAAGCAGGGAAACGGTTGAACCCGCCGCAGGCGCGCCGGCTTGTCAGACGGACGGGAAAGTGCATTTTCGGAGCCTGATTGCGGAGTTTTGGCACAGTCTTTTCGGATAAAGGGCCGACGAGGAACGGGGTTCCGTGTGAAACCGCAAATGAAACAGTGACGCCGAAAACGCTGCCGATTAATGAAATTCAGGAGATTTTTGATATGAAACAATTGAAAAAAATTGCGGCAGCGGTACTGATTGCCGCAATGCTCGGCCTGCTTTTGCCGCAGCTCGGGGTAAATGCGGAGGCATTGAAGCGCGGAAGCCGCGGCGACCTTGTGCGGCAGCTTCAAACAAGGCTGCGCAGCTGGGGTTATTACAGCGGAACGGTTGACGGCGTATACGGCGCAAAAACCGAATCGGCGGTGCGCGCTTTCCAAAAGCGGAACGGGCTGACGGCGGACGGAATTGTGGGGCAGAAAACGGCGGCGGCACTGGGCTTGAATCTGCCTTCGTCAACGGGCGGCGGTTCGGCCGCATCCTCAAACGGAAACCTTTATTTGCTTGCGCGCCTTGTTCACGGCGAAGCAAGAGGGGAACCATACAAGGGAAAAGTCGCGGTTGCGGCGGTTGTGCTGAACCGCGTTCGCAGTGCATCGTTTCCGAACACGATTGCAGGCGTTATCTACCAAAGCGGTGCGTTTGACGCCGTGAGCGACGGGCAGATAAACCTTGCGCCGGATGATGAGTCAATCCGTGCCGCACGGGACGCAATGAACGGCTGGGATCCGAGCAACGGATGTTTGTATTATTACAATCCTGCGACCGCAACAAGCAGATGGATGCTCTCACGGCCCGTTCTGCTGCGCATCGGGGCTCATGCTTTTTGCTGAAAAACTGCGGAACTTTGAACAAAAAAGGGTCAAAAGGTGACGTTGAATTATGAGAGAAGAAACACTTAACCCGATGCAGGAGGCGATAGCTTTCGGGCGGGTCATACCCGGCGCGGCGGCGGAGTTTACGAATGAGCCGCGTGCGGAGGAATTTTACAGCGATGCATTTTCGGCGGAAGGCAATGAGAACAGCGCACTGCGGGAAGCAGCAAAACCGAATGCGGAACGCCAATCCGAGGCAGTAAAGAAAGGAACGAACGGAGGCGGTTCGGGCGGCGGGTTCGACCGTTGGCGAATGCGCGGAGCCGCTTCGGGAGGATTCCGAACGCTGATTCTGTATTTGATTCCGGCGATATCGGCGGCAGCGGTGATAATTGCGGCCGTTTGGGGCAGCAGGCAGAGGACTCTTGCCGAAAATTACAGACGTACGGCGGAAAACATGTACCGTGCAGCTTATCATGAGCTTACGGAATCTGTTTATAACCTTAATATCATGCTTTCGAAACTGCTGATTTCGGAAGCACCCGCAACGCTTTGCACAACGCTGGACGATATAAGGCACGAGAGCGGAATATGCGTGGGCTTGATGGCACAGATTCCGCAGTCCCATATTGACAACGCGGAGCTGAACGCCTTCCTTGTGCGCATATCGGACTATTCGGAAGGGCTTGCGGGGCGTGTGCTGAGAGGTACGCCGCTTTCGAATGATGACAGGGAACAGCTTGCTGCATTGTTTAAGGCAAGCGGCAATATTTACGAGGAACTGCAAATGAAGCTGAGCAGCGGAGATATTCCTGTTGCTGCAATTGCAGCGGAGGATTTCTTTGAATCCGGAAATTCGAACGCGGCGCATGGCGGAAACGCCTCAAATGCCGGACAGGATGAAGCCGATTCGCGCTATCCGACCCTTATATACGACGGCCCGTTTTCGGAAAGCACGGAAAAACGCGAGCCGCAGGGGCTTTCGGGTGCGGAGATCGATGAAGCGGAAGCATATCGGCGTGCAAGGGCTTTTTTCGGCGGAGCGGGGAGCGAAACTCAACCTTCGGAGCTGAAACTTGCAAGCTGCTCCGGCGGCAAAATTCCGAGCTATGATTTTTTGGGAAAGTTTGCCGACGGACGTGAATTTGACCTTTCGATAACGGTGCGCGGGGGCGAGCTGCTCTGGTTCATGACATCGGCGGAGGGATACTCACAGGATGCGCCGAACGAGTCCGAGACGGACGCGCTGAATGCGGCGGGACTTGACTTCCTTGCGGCGAAAGGTTATCCCGCAATGCGGGCAACCTATGCGCAGTATTATCCGGGTGCGGTGCTGATAAGCTATGCCGCAACGGAAAACATTGACGCAGGAACATCGGATTCGGGAAGTTCGGCCGAAGGTTCGGTAAATGCAGGCGGAAACAATGTGATAATCTATAATGATCTTGTGAAGATCTGGATAGACAGAACCACGAAAAAAATAGTCGGTGCGGATGCGAGAAATTACCTTTTCAGTCACACCGAGCGCAGCTTTCCGACTGTGCTTGCGGCAGAGGAGGATGTTCGAACAAACCTTGCGCCCGGGCTTGAGATAGTGCAAACGAACCTTGCGCTCATTCCGCAGGATGACCAAACCGAAAAGCTCTGCTATGAATACAAAGTTCGATTCGGAGGCAACGATTATGTGGTTTATCTCGATGCCGTGACGGGCGACGAGGTGCAGATATTCAGAATCATTGAGGATGAGAACGGGCAGCTTGCCGTGTGAGGCCTTTGTGCCGCACAAACCGAATCGGCAGGGCGACGGCATAAACGGGAGGAAGATACGAAACACGGAAATGAGTAATTGAACGGACAATATTAAACAATACGAAAGCGGTTCTTCAATACAGCGGGGGAGCCGCTTTTTTGCGTTTCCGTGCGCTGAACATACGGCCGAACATATATTTGAATGCGGGGCGGCGCCGCTGTTGAATAACGGGCGGGAGGTGCTATAATTCTTTTGAAGAAAAAACAGGAGGAACAGTAATGTTTTTATTTGATGCGGACAAAGCCGCAAACGGCGGCATTTTTCATGAACTTTGGGCAATTGTCAGAAATTTTGCAATGACCTCCGGATTGCGGCTTGCGGCGGCAATCATTGTTTTGCTTTTGGGGCTTAAAATTGCAAAAGCTGTTTTGAAACGCTATGAAAAAAGCCGTGCCTTTCAAAAAATCGTCCCCGATGTGCGCGGCGTTGTGCGCTGGCTTGCGGGCTTTTTGCTGTATGCGCTGATAATCGTGCTTGTGATAGGCATTTTGGGAATCCCTCTCGCCTCGGTTGCAACAATAATCAGTTCTGCCGCAATCGCCGTCGGCCTTGCATTGCAGGGCAGCCTTTCCAACCTTGCGGGCGGAATCGTGATTCTTGCGTTCAAACCCTTCCATGTAGGTGATGTTATCCAAACGGGAAGCTATAACGGAACGGTGGAAAGCATCGGTGTGTTTTACACAACGCTCACAACATTCGACAATCAGCGCGTTGTTTTGCCCAATGCGGGGCTTTCAAATGCAAACATCACAAATGCTTCCGCTTTTGACACGCGCCGCGTTGACCTCATCGTTTCCGCCGGATGCGACACGGACAGTTCGGCCGTTCATGCTGCAATCGAACGCGTTGTAAAGGCGCAGAAATATGCTTTGAACGAACCCGCGGCCTTCATCCGCCTGAATGACTGCACGGACGGAAAACAGAATTTTGCCGTCCGCGTCTGGTGCAGAACCGAAAACTATTATGATTTATACCACGATTTGCAGGAGGGCATACGCGAGGAGTTTGTTCGCTGCGGCATTGCACCCACCCTGCCCGTGATGAACGTGAAATTGAGCAAATGAGGACGCATTGTTTGTTATGCGTTATACGTTATGCAATGCAGCTTACCGACGGTGATGAGCTTGACTTGAACGCTGCGGATATGAATAACAACGGCAGAGCCGAAATCGGTGATGCACTTGTGATTCTTCGTTCCGCAATAACTTTGTGAGAAATGCGGATAAGACCTGATAGGTTTCGGAATCTCGATTCGGTTATTGAAAAAACAAAAAGCAATTCTCGGACGGCAGGACGCTGTCCGAGAGTTTTAACGTAAAACGATTTCGGCAAAGGATGTCTTCAGCTGTTATCCGTGGCTGTTTGCACAACTGCTTCGATTGCGGTTGTGTTCTCCGGGTCAATGCTTTGAGTGTGCGGTGTCATCGTATTTTGCGTTTGACGGGCGGCAGGGTTTACTCCTTCATTTTGAAGCCGGAGTTCTTTTAAAAGTTCCTTCTGAAGAGCAAAAATCGCATTGACTTTGTCGTAAAGGTCTTCTATCATTATTTCGGTCTTAAGATTAACTTTATAATCGTTTTCGGCTCTGCGCCTGTCCTTTTCTTCCTGCCTGTTCTGACTCATCATTATGAGGGGAGCTTGAACTGCTGCCACACATGATAAGGCAAGGTTCAGCAAAATGAACGGATAGGGATCGAACGCTTTCGCAGCAAGCAGCACGTTCGCAAGCATCCACAGAATGAGGACGCCGGCAAACGAAAAAATAAATGCCCAGCTTCCTGCAAACTTTGCAATTGCATCGGCAGCACGCTGCCCGAAGGTGTACTTATCTTTTTCACGGTTCGGATTTTCCGAAACCTTGCTGTCCGCAAGAAGATTAAGCACGTCCTCATCGGTCATGTCGTGCTTAATTCCTTTGATGACTTCTTTTAATAACTTTCGATTCTCCTTCATTTAAAAACCTCCTCAAAAAACTCTCGGTAACAGCTTCAGCATTCCGTGTCGGGCATGGGAATGCAGTTCGGTGTATCAACGGGGCGGAAGAAAAAGGGGCCCTTCGTTTTAAGTAAAATAAGAGAAGTCCCGATCAAAAGCTCCGTATGGGAGGCGGGGTCATCCAAAGGAATGCCGAAATCCTCACGGATACGTTTGATGCGGTAAAGTATGGTGTTGCGATGCGTAAAAAGCATATCGCATGTTTTTTTGAGCGAACAGCTGCATATAAGGTATGTGTAAAGCGTTTCGCAGTATTGAGTTTCTTTTTTTCTGTCATGCGCTGCAAGTTCACGCAGTTTCGGCGGAATAATGTTTTCATTGCCTTCAAGCCGTTTCAGCATAAGCGGTGTGCGCAGCTGTGAAACGCTGCATACATTGCCGCAGCTGAATTGTCCGTATGTCATCAATTCAAGAGCATCGTGTGCGGCCTGATAAAGTGAAGGCAAGTCAAACAGATCTTCAATCTCGTCTGAAACGATGATTCTAAGCTGAAATTCTTTCGCCAGTGCAGTTAGTTCGGCTCGACTGTAGTTATTATGAAGAAACATAAATATATTTTCATGATACACAAAAGCATGAGAGTCCGAAAAACAGGAATAAATCTCCGTTTTGAGATATCGTTTGCCGAGGTACTTGCTGTGGTAAGCAGAAAGGTCGATCAGCGCAAAAGCTGCCGGATGAAAATCCGCGAGGTAGGTATTTATAGTTTGCAGTTTGAAATATGGCGCTGACGGAAAGCCGCCGTCGAGCAGATGCATGAGTATCTCTTCGGTTGTTTCGAGAGGTTTGTCGATGCGGCTGACTTCGATAAAAAGCTGTTTTGCCAGAACTCTTTCGACTGTTTGCCATGTTTGCAGCGGAATGTCCGCCATGCAGCCGTCCGTGTCAACGCATATCAGATAGCCGAGCCGCACCCCGGAGCATGTGAGCGGGGCAAACCTGCGCAGGAAAGGGCTGTCAGAAAGCTTTATGCAGTCAGCACAGCCGCCGTTAAGGGATTCACTTTGGCTTATCAGCGCACCCGCTTCATATGTGATTTCGCCGAGCTTAACAGCATTTATAAACACGGAATCGGTAAATTTCGCAGGATAGTATGACGCTGCAACATGAAAGGTGTCGTTAATTACAAGCAGCGGATAACCGAGCAGGCGACCAACGTCGGCTGCAAGTCCGGCTATATCATCATTTAACAAAAAATCGTTCAATAAAACAGCGATTTCACTGCTTCCAAACGGGGCTTCATTCATCAAATCCTGTATCCCTTCTGTTTGTGCGGAATGCACAAACGAAATCGATAATATTATATCCGCAGCATATTGTCGATTCAAGACAAAAGATTAAAATATAATCATCAGAAATGAGAAGAGAAGCACGGACGGATGTTACGAAGATGCTTCTCTGAAGGAAAAGGGGTAATTATAATGAGTACAAAAGCTATCCGCATAATTGATATTGCAGCGGGAATTTTACTGACGGCAGGCGGTGTGTTCTGCCTTTGCAATCAGGATGCTGCGGTGGTATCCGCCGGGATTCTGTTTGGACTTTTCATGCTTGCGGCAGGCATTGCGGAAATAGTCGTGTTTGCCGGAACAAGCAAAACTCTGTTGGGTTCGGGCTGGCTGCTGCTGAACGGAGTGCTGACCGTTATAATGGCTTTGCTGCTCCTGTTCAACCAATGGTTCACGCTGCTTTCATTGCCCCTGCTGTTTACACTTTGGCTTTTGTTCTCGGGTATCGGCAGATTTGTAAGTGCCTTTGACCTGCGTGCGCTTGGTGTGCGTGCTTGGGGTTGGGTGCTTGCAATTGGCATTCTGCTTACTGCGGCAGGCATTATATGCATGATGAATCCGTGGATAAGCGTTGCGGCTGTCGGTTTAACCGTGGGACTGGTGCTGATTCTGCAGGGTATCAGCTTGGTCGTATGCGCCTGCATTTCTTCGGGCAGAGAAGTCTGAAAGAAAAAAGCTTCTCGTTTCTGCAAGCAATGCCTGAGCACGGAAAAGGCTTTCCGTGCAGCAAAGCTTTAACATATATCAAAAATCAATATTTGGAGGAAATTAACTATGTTGCCGGTAGTATTTAATGAAAAAATGTTCGATGATCTTTTTGACAGTGACTTCTTCGGCGGAAGGAATCCGCTGTACGGCAGGCACGCAAAGAACCTTATGAAGACTGATATCCGCGAAAAAGAGGACGGCTACGAAATGGCTGTTGATCTGCCCGGGTTCAACAAGGACGAAATCAAGGTTGAGATTAAAGACGGTTATATGACCGTCAGCGCAAACAAGGATCTCGACAAAGATGAAGCGGATAAGAAGGGGCGTGTCATCCGCCGTGAACGTTATGTCGGCACATGCAGCCGCACTTTCTATGTCGGAGATATCAAGCCTGAGGATGTAAAGGCGAAATATGAATCCGGTGTTCTTAATATTGTTCTCCCCAAGGAGGAACAGAAAGAACTTCCGACTGCAAGCACGGTTACGATCGAATAATCGGCTTTCAACAGCTGAGAGTCACGGTTGATTGAAATTCAGCGGTACAGTGCCGCGGCATATGCGGCAAACGGCCTTCGCAGAAGGGAAACTCTTTTGGCGAAGGCCGTTTTTATGCAATTCTGATTTTGATAAAAATATTTCCGCGAGTTCAAAACAAACGGCAAATCACAGCCGCTCGGCTCAGACTCATTTTGTGGGATTTGCATTGCCGAGTTCATCAACAATGTTTTCAAAATGTGCCCCGCGTGAAGCCTTTACAAGCACCGTGTCTCCGGGCTTTGCAAAATGCAGCAGAGCAGTTGACACCGTGTCCTTCGAAATGCGGAAAACGTTGCGCATTCCTGCATTTTCCGCACCGAGAGCAATATCTGACGCAAGGTCGCCTGCGGTGAAGAGCGCGTCAAGCCCGCATTCGGCGCAATATGCGCCGAGGCTTTTGTGCAGTGCGGCGGAGTTTTCACCCAATTCGAGCATATCTCCGAGCATTGCGATTTTCCGGCAGCCGGGTTTTGCAGCCGAAACGAGAGCGGTGAGCGCGGCGCGGACGGAATCGGGTCCGGCGTTATAGCAATCATCAATAACGGTGAACGTTTCGGAGCCGGCGGAAGCGGAGCTTGCCTCGAAATTTGCATCTGCATTATTTGCAGCTGCATTTGCGGCAGGGAGGCAGCAGGCAAAAAGCACGCGCCAGCGATGTCCGACAGGGCTGAAGCTTTCAATGCCCGCTTTTACCTGCTCGGCAGTCAGCCCGAGTTCATGTGCCGCAGCGGCGGCGGCAACGGCGTTTTGAACCATATGCAGCCCCGCTGCGGGCATTGAAACGGGGATTCGTGTTCCGAAATAATTCAGCACAAAATCGGTTTCCGCCGCATCAATGAAGCGTATGTTTTCGGGATGCACGGGCAAGCTTTCGTCCATGCCGTAAAACTTTACGGGGATGGGTGAGGTCTTTGCGTATTCACACAGTTTATCATCCGCCGCATTAAAAAACAATCTGCCGTTATGCGGCATATGCTTCACAACCTCGGTTTTGGCGCGAAGTACGCCGCTGCGGTCGATAAGGTTCTCAAGGTGCATATTGCCGATATTGGTGAAAACAACGTAATCGGGACGTGCAATTGCGCCCAATCTGTCCATTTCGCCGAAGTGGCTGATGCCCATTTCAACAACCGCAAGCTCGTGATGCGGTTCGAGACGGAAAAACGTTTGCGGCAGTCCGTATTCGTTGTTGAAATTGCCTTCCGTGCTGAGAACGCTGAATTTTTGTTCAAGCACACAGGAAAGCATCTGCCGCGTGCTTGTTTTTCCGACGCTGCCGACAACGCCGATAACCTTCACGCCGCTCTTTTCGCGTATGTAGCCTGCAATGCGCTGCATTGCGCGCAAGCTGTTTTCAACAAGGATCTGCGGAATCGGAATGTCAAGTTCATGCTCCACAACCGCTGCGGCGGCACCGCTGCGCCGTGCGGATTCAACATAATCGTGCCCGTCCGCCCGCTCGCCCTTATCTGCGATAAACAGCCAGTCGGGTTTAACTTTGCGGCTGTCGAGGGTGATGCCCTCAATAAACATATCCCCGATGTATGCGGGGTCTTCACAGTGAACAAGTTGACCGTCCGCGGCGGTCATGGCTTCGGAAATTGTAAGGTTAATCATAATGCTGTATGCTGTCTCACTTTTTATAAAATGGAGTATATCCGCTTCCCTTAAACATCGGGAAGCCTGTGTCAATGCCGTCGCTCGGTTGCTCTCAAAAGCAGGCTTTCCTTAATAATCGCTTCAAGCAAAGCGGGAAAATCCAGCTTATCGGCCGCAGCTTCCTGCGGAAGCAGGCTGACGGGCGTCATGCCGGGCAGGGTGTTGGCTTCAAGGCAATAAATACCGTTTTCGTCAACCATAAAGTCGGCCCGTGCATATGCGCCGAGACCGAGAACACGGAAGACTTTGCGGGTTGCTTCCGCCATGCGCTCGGCGGTGTCCGAATCTATATCCGCCGGGCAGATTTCAACGGTGCAGCCCGGTTGATATTTGTTTTTATAATCGTAAAAACCATGCTTCGGGATTATTTCGATTGCGGGAAGAACTCTGCTGCCGACGATACCGACGGCGAACTCGCGCCCTTTGATGTATTTTTCAACGATAACGGTGTGTTCAAGGCTGAAAGCCGAATCCAGCGCGGTGAAAAATTCATCGTTCGTGCGGACGATTGAAACGCCGACACTTGAGCCGAGGCTTGCGGGCTTCACAACGCAGGGCAAACCGAGCTTTTCGCAGAGCTCGGCCGCGCGGCATTTGTCCGATTCGGAAAGAATCACCGCTTCGGGGGTCGGAATTCCGTGCGTGCGGAAAAGCTGCTTTGAAAGGCTCTTGTTCATTGCAAGCATGCAGCCCTGCGCACCGGAACCGGTGTAGCAAATGTTCAAAAGGTCGAACACTGCCTGCAATTTGCCGTTTTCGCCTTCGTCACCGTGCAGCGCATTGAAAACAATATCCGCACTTTTGCAGATTTCAAGAACGTTTTTGCCGAAAAAACCCGATGCACGGTCAAAAAATCTTTCAACGCACGGCGCGGCTGCACCGATGGCATGATTTTCGATCGGCAGTGCTTTTTCAAAAACCTCTTCGGGTCTGCAATCAAGCGGAAAATCCACACATGCATCAACAAGCACAACATCGTGCCCCGTTTCGCGCAGTGCACGCGCAACCTGAATTCCTGTGGAAAGCGAAACATCCCGCTCGCTGCTCCTGCCGCCGCAAAGTACTGCTATCTTCATTTTATGTTATCATCCTTTCAAACTCAGCCAATCTGTTTGCAAAACCGCCTGCTCCGCAGGCACGAAAACAGTGTATTCACATTTCAAGCAAAAGGTGAATGCAATGACCGCTTTTACCCAAACCGAACGCCGAACCGAGGCTGCTTTTTGAAAACAGCCTGTTGAATCAATTCATTTTATGCAAAAGCACGAACTGTTCGGCGTGCTGCTTAATTATAGCACATAATTCGCCGGCGGCAAGAACTTTTGAAAGAAATATGAAAAAAAACTGCCCGATTCTTTGACTGCTGCCGCAGGCGGAAGGAACGGTGCGGAACATAATGTTTTCATGTTTTTTACGCAAACATGTCCGAATCGGTAAACGAACAAAAAGTGTTCGGCAGTTTTGCTCGGTATGTGTTGACTTTTTGCCGCAACTCTGCTACAATACGAGTCGCAGAGGGGGATATCCTTTCTGTTAAAAATAAATATCAGCTATGCGATGTAATCGATTGCTGCAAAGATCAACGTTCGGAACAACGGAAAAAGAACTCATTAAAGGTTCGAATCTTCGACATTTCAATGGGAGTTTTCGTGCGGAACGGGCGTTGATAAGGCATCGACTCAAATGAACGAGGCATTTTGCCCACGCGACCGGCACTGTGAGTGTGAGGGTGCGCCGAACCGAAGTTTTTGAAAGTCCTTTTTGAGAAAGTCTTTCGGGGGAACAAAAGTTCGCCATTACGGTGTTCAAACCGTGAGAAGGCAGGCGTTATCCGCAGGCGTTGAATTCATTCGTATGATTTTTGCTCAAAAATTCGGCTCGGGAGAGCGGTTCGAAAACGTTTTGCGTTCAGCAGGACGGTTGTTCGCAGCTGCTTTGCGGATTTAAAAATTTCCGCTTTGCTGTTCGATTTTTGTGCCGAAAATCAATACGGGTGAACATCAATTGCCGCAGCACAAGTCAGGATACTTGCACCGCATAAAGCGCAAGCTTCGGGCGGTATCTCCGTATGGCTTATTTTTGTGCGGTTTCGGCAAAGCAGAAACTGCTCTAAAACATTGAAATTTCAGTCATACGCAAGAACTTTTCAAGTGCGCAGCGAAATCTGTTTTTTGATTTCGTGTGCGGCCTTTCCGGTCAGTTTGTTGATTCCACCGTGCTCATATTAAAATCAGAGGTTTGCCGAACAGCTTTTTCGCAGAACAGGTCTTGGCTTAAGAGCTTTTTTGCAGGGAGCATATTTGTTCGGCGCAAAAATCGGAAGTTTCGGAGGTATTTTTGCTATGAAGAAAACAATTGCACTGTTTGCAGCGGTTTTGATGCTGCTTTGTGCAGTTCCTTTCGCCGCAATCGGCGAGATGAACCTTGCCGCAGCGAAAACAGCGGGCGATTTCCCCGATGCCGTTTTCGATCCGCTCGGTGATGCTGCATCCGTTGAATACAGCCACAACACGAATTTCACCGGCGAAAGCGGCACGGAGTTCGTATCCGACGGTGAAAACGGAATTAAATCAGCCAGCGGCGGAATGAGATCATCCGTTGTCACAATCACGATAACGTTCGGAGAAGCTGTTTCGAATGCGCGCCTTTCGTTTGATTACAAGGTAAGCTCGGAAGCACGCTACGACTATCTGTCCGTTAACGGAAGCACGGAAAAAACTCTCAGCGGGGAAATCGACTGGACAAATTACTCTCAGACGGTCACTGCGGGGAGCGTTGTTACGCTTGCTTATGTTAAAGACAGCTCCGGCGACAAAGGAAGCGACTGCGTTTGGTTCAAAAACTTTGCGCTGCAGAGCCTTGGCACGGTCACGTTTGAAAATGTTGATCCGCTGGCGGTGCTGACGGTGCGCAATGCGGAGGGAAATATCGAAAATCCGACGGCGAACAGCAGCGTTTACGCACTTGCGGCGGGAGATTATTCCTATACCCTTACCCGCTTCGGCTATCAAATGCAGAGCGGCGAATTCACTGTCTCCGGAGATATGAGCATTGAGCTTGGTGCGATGACGGAGCTTGAGACCTGCACGATTAGTTTTTCCGTTACTCCTGCGGAAGCGAGCGTCACCCTGACGCATCCGACCGGCGGCGAGATGCAGGCTGATGAGAACGGAGCGTTTGTGCTTCCGAAAGGCGAAGTTTACAGCTATACGGTTTCGGCGGCGAATTATGTGACGGCAAACGGCAGCTTCACGGCTTCCGCAGATGCGGTTATTGAAGTTGAATTGACGTATGCGGGCGAAGCGTGGGACGGCACAACCGTAACTCAGCCGGCGGAGGAAAACGGCGTGTACATGATTTCCGATGCGGCGGAATTTGAATGGTTTGCGCAATTCGTGAATGCGGGCAACAGCACGGCAAATGCCGTATTGACTCAAAATATCAACTTTAACGGAAAAGCGAGAACCGCGTTCGGCATTTATGATTATGCGGACAACAACTCCGGCTATAACGGCACTTTTGACGGCCGAGGCTTTGCCGTTACGGGAATTGCGGGAGAAGACGGAATCCTTGACTGCATAGGTCCCGACGGCGTGGTGAAAAACATAATCGCAAACGTGAACATTGCAAGCGATGCAAACATCGGCGGCATTGCAAACACAAGCAAGGGCCTTGTTGAAAACTGCCTTGTTGCGGGTTCCGTTTCAACAAGTGCGAACTATTGCAGCTCGGCAGGCATCGTCGGACGGGCAATGACGGGCAACACTGTTCGCGGCTGCGTCAACAACGCTGCAATTTCAAACACGACAAACAGCTATGCTTCAACCTTGAGCCTCGGCGGCATTGTCGGCTATACTTACGGCACGGTTGAAAACTGTTATAACACCGGTTCGCTTTCTGCAAAACAGGATCGCACAAACAACAAGGGCATCGGCGGCATTGCGGGGCAGATTCACGCGCCCGCAATCGTTCGCAATGTTTATAATGTCGGCAGCGTAATCGGTCCCGAAGCAGGAATCGGCGGCATTGCAGGCGTTCTTAAAGGCACGCTGCAAAACGCATATTTCCTTGAAGGCACCGCTTCAAACGGCGTTTCTTCCACGGAAGGAACTCCGACGGCGGAGTATGCATCAAAAACAGCTGAGGAAATGCGCTCTGCGGAGTTTGCGGCAATCCTCGGCGAAGCGTTCAACAACGACACGGACGGCATCAACGGCGGAATGCCCGTGCTGACATGGCAGGGCGGGAGCATCGAACAGCCGAATGAAATCGAGATTGCACTGCTGCAATATCCGGAGCTTATCCGTGATTTTGTTGACAAGACGCAAACGGTGGATATGAATGCGCTGATGAACGATATTCAGCTTCCCCGCCCGAGCACGCTTGAGGATGCAGGTATTCTTACGGATCGTTCCAATCAAAAAGTGCTGATGGAAAGCATGAATACGGATGCATTTGAGTTCTACGGCTATCACGGCATTGTTTATCGTCCGCTGCCCGGAAGCCCTGCCGTCACGGTTCAATACAGGATTTCCGTTCAGGACAGGAACACGGAGGAAATTCTCGGTTCCCGCGTGTTTGAACTCACCATCCTGCCTTTGACGGAGGCGGAGCTTGCCGAAGCGGAGCAGGTGATGCAGAGCGCCTGCACCGAGGAAGTGTATTGGAACGGAATAAAGGGCGAAAATGCGAACAAGGACAGTGTCACGGCAAACCTTGCACCTTTCTCCGAATTGGTACTGAACGAGAACGGCGGTTTTGACTATATTCGCGGTGCGGTGAATATCACTTTCGGCGGCATCGATGTTGACGATCTGCCCGGATACGATCCGATGTCCTACCAGCCGTGGCGTGAATTCCGCTCAAGCCATCCTTCAATTATCACGTGCGAGAACCTGCTTGTGACAAGACCGGAATACGATACTCTTGTTACGATAGACAGTGTTTTCACATATACGAAGTATGCAAAGTATTGGGAGAAATTCGGTGAGAATTCCGATTATGCCCGTTTCGAAGCTTTCTTTAAGCAGCCTGTTTCGGTCACGGTCAAAGTTCTCGGAACGTCTGGCAGCGGAACGGTTGAGGATATCACCGCAACCGTTCGCATCAACGGCAGGAACTTTGCGGGATTCACAAACCCTGCAGAATTCACATTTACTGCGCCCGGCGATGCGGACAGCACCGTTTGGGATGCAATTTCGGCCGCACTTGCGGCAAACGGCTGCACTTTCGACGGCGACGGTTATCTGCTTCGCTCCGTGACAGATGTGAACGGGGTTACGCTTTCCGTGGGAACCTACGGTGAGGCCTGCGGATGGTTCTACAAGCTGAACGGAGAGGGTAATCAGCCCGCTGCCGGCACGAACGCGCTTGCAGACGGTGATGTGATAGAACTCTTCTACACCGACAACAATGAGGCGGAAGGAATCGTTACCCTTGTCGGAGATGTTAACGGAGACGGCATTGTGACTGTTGTTGATGCATTGATGCTGCTTCGCTGCGCACTCGGCACCGAACCCACAACCGCTGCCGCACTTGCAAACGGTGATATTGACGGCGACGGAGTGCTTTCCGCTGAGGAGGCACTTGCCGTAATGCGCATGGCAATTCAAATGTAATAGAAACTGTTTGAATGCGAACACAGCGTGATATGAATTAAACTGAAGGGGAAAGCTGCCGCACTGCGGGCTTTCCCTGTTTTTTACCCCGAAGCGGGGGAGGAAGCGAGCGGACAAGGGACGAAAAGCGACTGCGGAAAGAATATATCGAAACAATTTGCGGCAAATGCGGAGTACGGAAAACCTTTTTGATTGACAATTCGCTCTTTCGGGGATATAATAAATATTTATAATGGGAATACTGTTATTTAAAGGAAAAAACTCACGGAGGTATACAAATGGGCCTTATTGACCGACTGTTGGGCAACACGAGTGCGCAGCAGATAAAGAAAATACAGCCTCTTGTTAAAAAAATAAATGCACTTGAGGACGGAATAAAAAAACTTTCCGATGCGGAACTGCGTCACAAGACGGTGGAATTCCGTGAAAGACTGGCGAAGGGCGAAACGCTTGATCAGCTTTTGCCGGAAGCTTTTGCGGTTGTTCGCGAGGCTGCCGTCCGCACCATCGGGCAAAGGCATTATGATGTTCAGCTCATAGGCGGCATCGTGCTGCATCAGGGGCGAATTTCCGAAATGAGAACGGGCGAAGGCAAAACACTTGTTGCAACGCTGCCGTCATATCTTAATGCACTCCCGGGCAAGGGCGTGCATGTTGTTACCGTCAATGAATACCTTGCTGCGCGTGACGCGGCATGGATGGGCAAAATTCATCGTTTCCTTGGTTTGACCGTCGGCTGCATTGAGCGCGATATGTCGCCCGAGGCACGTGTTGCCGCATATAACTGCGATATTACATACGGCACAAACAGCGAGTTCGGATTTGACTATCTGCGCGATAACATGGTCGTTTCGATTGACCATGTTGTTCAGCGTGATTTGAATTACGCAATCGTGGACGAGGTGGACAGCATTCTTATCGACGAGGCAAGGACGCCGCTTATCATTTCCACAAAAGCGGAAAAATCCACCGATATGTACAAGCGCGCGAATGAATTCGTGCGCAGGCTGACACGGGGCGAAGACGTTAAAAAGCTCACCAAATCGGAGCTTATGCAGGGCATGTCACAGGAGGAGAGCGGCGACTATATGTGCGACATAAAGGCGCGCACGGTCGCCCTTACCGAACAGGGTATGCGCAAGGCTGAGGTTTATTTCAACATCGACGATATTTCCTCGGCGGAGAATACGGAGATAAACCACTATATCAAACAGGCACTCAGAGCAAACGCACTGTTCACCGTTGATAAAGATTATGTTGTTCAGGACGGGCAGGTCATTATTGTTGATGACTTCACGGGACGCCTTATGATAGGCAGGCGGTATTCGGACGGCCTGCACCAGGCACTTGAAGCAAAGGAAGGCGTTAAGGTTGAAAACGAGAACCGAACGAGTGCAACGATAACCTATCAGAACTTTTTCCGCATGTATCACAAGCTTGCCGGCATGACGGGAACGGCAAAGACCGAAGAAACGGAGTTTATGGGCATTTACAACCTTGACGTTGTTGAAATCCCGACAAACAAACCCGTAAAGCGTGTGGACTATAACGACGTTGTCTGCATTAAACAGCAGGAAAAATACAACGCCATTATCGAAGAAATCATTCGCGCACACGCAACGGGGCAGCCGATTCTTGTCGGCACCGTTTCGGTCGAAAAATCCGAATACCTGAGCCGTCTGCTTACAAAACGCGGAATCAGGCACGAAGTTCTGAACGCAAAGCAGCACGCTAAAGAGGCGGATATTGTTGCGCAGGCAGGTAAGTTCGGCAATGTTACAATTGCAACGAACATGGCGGGCCGCGGCACGGATATTCTTTTGGGAGGAAACCCGGAATACCTCGCAAAGCGCGAAATGCGCCGCGAAGGTTATGACGATGATATGATAGAGTGGGCAACAAGCCACCAGGAGACCGAGGACGAGGCGATACTTGAAGCAAGGCGCAAATACGACGAAATCTACAAAAAACACAAGGCTGTTACCGATGCCGAACACGATAAAGTTGTTGAAGTCGGCGGTCTGTATATAATCGGTACGGAGCGGCATGAGTCAAGGCGTATTGACAACCAGCTGCGCGGCAGAGCCGGACGACAGGGTGACCCCGGTGCAACACGATTCTATGTTGCAATGGATGACGAGCTGATGTTGAGATTCGGCGGAGATCGTGCGGGCAGCCTTATGAGCCGTTTCCTTCCCGAGGGTGCGGATACGGGCTTTGAACTGGGTGCATTGACAAAGGCGATCGAAACAACTCAGAAGCGCGTAGAAAGCCATAACTACGAAATCAGAAAGAGCGTTCTCAAGTTTGACGACGTAATGAACAAAATGCGCGAGATAATCTACACTCAACGCAGGCAGGTGCTCAGGGGTGCGGATGTTCATTCGGAAATTGCGCAGATGCGTGACGAAGCCATTCTGTCGATTGTTGATTTCTATTGCCCCGAAAAGCAAAAGCGCGATGCTTGGGATTACGGCGGATTGGATCACGAGTTCTTCAGAATGTTCGGAATCAAGGCGACGGACCGCATTACGGCGGAAACGACTCACGGCGGAATGCTGAAGCTTTTGACCGAGCTTGCGGACGAACGATATACGGCTATCGAAAACCTGCTGAAGGAAAAAGGTTTCGACATGCGCGAAGTGGAACGCCGGTTCCTGCTGCTGACGGTTGACAAGCATTGGATGGATCATATCGATGCAATGGATCAGCTGCGCGAGGGTATCGGACTGCGCGCAATGGGCAATCAGGATCCCGTTGTGCAGTACCGCAACGAGGGCTTTGATATGTTCGAAACCATGACGGCCGAGATACGCAACGAGACGGTTATGAACCTGTACCACCCGGTAATCAGGGTTCCCGAACGGAGGCAGCCTGATATGATTCCGAGGCAGCCCGGCGCGGCGAGTGATCCTGCAAGGAATGCGGCAACGAATGCAGGCAGCCCGGAAAAAGCGAAACCGTTCCGCGTTGCGAAAAAAATCGGACCGAACGATCCCTGCCCCTGCGGCAGCGGAAAAAAATACAAAAAATGCTGCGGAAGAACCGCAGACTGATAACTGAGGCTCGGGTTTCGCCCAAACTCGACCGAAACCCGAGAAGCCGGTTTAAGCTTTTTTGAAAAATATTCTTGTTTTTAAAAAAGCAGATAATTCAGAACTTTAAAAAACAACGGGCGCAAAGCCACAAGGAGAAAACAATGTTAGATATTAAGCGAATCAGAAAGAATCCGGAGGAGCTTGTTGCTGCAATGAAAGCGCGCCGCAACAAGGGTGCGGATGTCAGCGGCATTCTCGAACTGGACGAAAAACGCCGCGAAGTAATTCAAAAGACGGAACAGCTCAAGGCGAAACGTAATGAAGATTCCGCAAAGGTTCCCGTGCTTAAAAAGCAGGGACAGGATGTTTCCGCACTGCTTGCGGAAATGAAACTTGTTGCGGATGATATCAAGGAGCTTGATGCGGAGCTTGCGCAAATCGACGCACAATTTGACGATCTTCTGATGAAAATTCCGAATATCCCGCATTCCAGCGTTCCCGACGGTGCGGATGATCGCGACAATGCGGAGGTACGCAGGTTCGGAGAACCGACAAAGTTTGATTTTGAACCGAAAGCACATTGGGATCTCGGCGAGTCGCTGAACATTCTTGATTTTGCGGATGCGGGCAAGATAACGGGTGCAAGGTTCACGGTCTATCGCGGACTCGGTGCAAGGCTTGAGCGTGCGCTTATAAACTATTATCTCGATGTACATACCGAAAACGGCTATACGGAGATTCTTCCGCCCTATATGGTCAACAGAGCTTCCATGACGGGAACGGGTCAGCTCCCGAAGTTTGAGGATGATGCATTCAAGGTTGCAGGCACGGACTACTTCCTTATCCCGACGGCAGAGGTTCCCGTTACAAACATTCACCGCGGCGATATTCTGAACGGTGAGGAGCTTCCCATCAAGTATTGCGCTTACAGTGCATGTTTCCGCAGCGAAGCGGGCAGTGCGGGCAGGGACACAAGGGGTCTTATCCGTCAGCATCAGTTCAACAAGGTTGAACTCGTGAAGTTCGTAAAGCCCGAAGACAGCTATGATGAGCTTGAAAAGCTTACGCATGATGCGGAACGCGTCCTGCAGGGTCTCGGCCTTCCCTATCGCGTTGTTTGCCTCAGCACGGGCGATTTGGGCTTCAGCTCTGCAAAAACCTATGATATCGAGGTATGGATGCCCAGTTACGGCAGATACGTTGAAATAAGCTCCTGCTCCAATTTTGAGGATTTCCAGGCGCGCAGAGCGCAGATTCGTTTCCGCAGGGACAAAAAGAGCAAGCCCGAGCTTGTTCACACACTTAACGGCAGCGGCGTTGCAATCGGAAGAAGCGTTGCGGCAATCCTTGAGAATTATCAGCAGGCCGACGGCAGCATTCGCATTCCCGAGGTGCTTGTGCCCTACATGCACTGCGATGTAATCAAATAAGCCGCATATCTAAAAGCAGCTTTGCTGTCGGCATCGAAATTGAAAAAAACAGCATTGCAGCTGAGTTTGAAATCAAAAAGCGTTCCGCACAACACGGGACGCTTTTAATTTTTGATAATCAGCTTTAAGCCGAACTGTTCGCTTTTATGCCTGCGGGCTTGTACGTTCACGGGCTGCGGAAGGAGCTGTCCCGCCGCTATCTCGCACTGAAAGACGAGGTAAAGGAAGCGGAGCAGATACGGAAGGTCGTTCGCAGTATTTTGCGGGAGGAAAACCGCAAAGAGCAGCCTGCGCACAAGCAAGACTTTAACCGCTGAAAGACAGAACGGCGGGATAGTTTGTTATCCCGTCGCCCTCTCTCCTTTTGCCAAATATCTATCCGTGCAGACACATTCAGGGGCTGCAAAAAAGCGAATTGACGCTCTATTGCAGCAGGTAGGCAAGGCAATGAAAAAAGAACATTTACACCACGACTTATCAAGAATATCTTGAACTTTTCGGCAGCTTATGCTATACTCTATCTTGTTATTTTGTGTGTTGCAAGGGGGGTGTTCTTTTGATATACAGTTATAACCGCCTGTGGAAACTGTTGATAGATCGGGGTTTAACAAAAACCGAACTGAAAGACATAGCGGGAGTCAGCACGAATATCATTGCAAAAATGGGAAAGGGCGAACCCGTTTCAATGGAAAGCCTTGCGAAAATCACAACCGCCCTACAATGCGGACTTGACGATATTGTCGAGGTAAAGGTAAATTAAAGAAAAATGAAACTGAATGAGGTATAGATATGGCAATTCATAATAAATCACATCATAATCATGCGCTTATGTCTTTGAACAAGATGCGTAAGGATAACACCCTTAAACATAAAACAGCGGTGGACTTTATTTCCCCTAAAAAACCGATGATCTGCCTAAAAATAGCAGATTGTTGTGACTTCTTGAAATTGCTACCCGACGAATCAATTCAATTGATCTGCATTGACCCGCCCTACAATCTCGAGCTTGCGGGCTGGGATATTTACGATAATTATATTGAATGGGCAGCAAAATGGATTGATGAAGCATATAGGGTGCTTTCAAAAAATGGGAGCATGGTTATTTTTGGAGGCATTCAATTCAGGGATGTCAAATCAGGTGATCTGATAGACATTATTCATCATGTTCGGAATAATACAAGGTTTAAGCTGATAAATACGATTATATGGCGGTACAAAAACGGTATGTCTGCCCATAGGTATTTTGCTAATAGGCATGAGGAAGTTATCTGGCTGGCCAAATCCAACGATTATTATTTTGATTTAGATTCAGTGCGGGAACCGTATTCAGAGAAAGACCTTGAAGCTGCGTTGAAAGATAAACGACTAAATCCTGAAAACACAATGAAAGGAAAAAACCCTACTAATGTATGGGAAATCAATAGACTAAACGGTAACAGCAAAGAACGTGTTGGACACCCAACGCAAAAGCCTGTTGAAATCATTGACCGTTTGGTTAAAGCTCTATCCTATCCTGGTTCCGTAGTGCTTGATTTTTTTGCAGGTAGCGGAACTGTTGGGCGCGTATGTATCGCTGAGGGACGACATTGTTTAATGTGCGATAGCGATGCAAGTACAATTGGGTATTTTCAAAAGCACCTTGAGCAAATGCGCAACTTAGGACAAAGCACAGGATATACAGAAATTCAAAGTGTTGATGAATTTTTTAATGCGTAGTAAAGAAAGGATTTAGCCATGAAAAAAGGACAGTCCAACAGATTAACGGTACAGCAAAAAGAAGGGCAAGGCCCCATTACAATCTTTCATAAAGATGCGCAAATACATGATGAGGAAGTAGGAAACATTTCTCTTTTTGTGAAAAAGCAGCTTGAATATGAATTCCCTATGCTAACATTCCGGTATAGGAAAGACTTGTCAAAGAAAGAAATAAATAATGCTTTGAAAAAGGTCGATACATACCTTGGACAAACGCTTTTTGTCGAAAGTGCAAGTATAAAACCAGACGGTGGGCTTATTGAAGTACGGGACGATAATGGTAACTGGCGTGTCGTTTTAGTATCAGAAGCCAAACACCAAGGCAAAGATATTGAAAACATCAGAGCCGGAAAACTTGTCGGAAAAAAGAATAATCAAGACCTTATGGCGGCAGGTAATGCAATCGAAAGAGCATATAAAAATGTGAACGAAATTGCAAATTTCATGTTGACCGAACGATACTTTCCCTATATCCTGTTTTTGGAGGGCTCTAATTTTTTGACGCAAAACGTAACTGTTACAAGACCTGACGGCAGAAAGGTGATATTGATATATAATGACGGTATGCTAAACAGACTTGATAGATTAACCGCCGCAAATTATGGAATGCCGATAAACACTAACTTATGTGAAAACAGGTTTGTGAAATGCAATGATATAACTATCATGCTACAAGCTGCTTCAATCTATACAAAAGGCGAGGGTGGGCACTGGAATGATGAAGATATGATTATGGTTATGCTTGAAGTTGCAAGAACATCTTTGAAAATGTTAGGGAGTGATCTTTTCGATCAATTAAGCAAGCGATAAGGCATTGCCAAGTCAAAACAGTGCAACCATAAAACTACAATACTTATAAAGCAAAGGAAGCACGCTGTATATGCAAATACGGCGTGCTTCTTTTTATGCCTTTGGGTAATACTCATGCGCTTCTGCCACCACTCCGACTATCCAGACCGTCAAGGGACGAGTCGTATTTTTCCGCGCACAGCGCAAAAAATCTCCACTCATTAACCCCTTGACCGTCCGGATTTTTGCCGCTGCCTTTTCGCC
>UMLK01055423.1_pt1 | contig 22550 bp, 14 predicted proteins | sample 1966541 | NCBI WGS metagenome assembly UMLK01 (sample SAMEA4836198, study PRJEB28245) | human gut metagenome | biome: gut microbiome; material: fecal sample | place: Denmark | collected 2008 | reverse complement strand
ATATTGCTTCGGCGTATCTTTCGTTTTCATGGTAGCACCTCGCGCTATTCGTTAGGTTGGTAGATATATTATAACGGATTGGAATCCATTTGAAAAGGTACCCAAGGGAAGAATCTGAAAATTTCTGCGGGAGGCAGAGGTTTTCGCGCGCTGACCGTGCCAGTTCGGAGCGCATCACTCATGTGAACCGAGAAAATGATTGATGAAATGAGCGATGCATGCTATTTAGAACATTATTGTTTTCGTCATCGACTGCATTCTTGCAGTCTCGCCGCACGATTTTTGCGCATTGCTACTTGTCATACGTCAAGTTTATTTTGCGTCACAGCTTGTCATATGACAAGCTGCATCATAAAAACCGCCGCCCCGAACGGAAAATTGGGACGGCGGTTTTGTTATGCAAGGCTTCTCAGATATTCTTCCACGTTCTGATACTGAATGCCGTCTATCTCTTGACTTTCCCCGCGATAGAGGACGAACTTTCCGGTGATCGGGCCGTAGCGGTGCTCGGTCTGGGCGCATTTTTGCTCGTCGATCAAATGGCGATACTGCTGCGGGACAGCTTCTTCGCTGTGCTTGATCTCGAAAATCCGGCAGGAGCCTGCCTCCGGATCAAACACCACCATGTCAAATTCTCCCACGGGGAATTGCAGGACAAACACCTGCTTCTTGGGGTTTGCCAGCTTGGTTTCCAGCAGGACAATGTCCTCCAGCATCCGCCCTTTGATCTCGGTCAGGATGCGCTGCTGCACGGCTGTACGCTCTGCCAGAGACAACGCACTGAACGTCTCATCCAGCAGCAAACTGCGGATCAGCGCGTCCGCCTGCGCATAGCGGAGTCCCGGCTGTGCGATCACCGTGCGTTCGGACTTCGTGCTGACATCCGGCAGGTGTAGCACGTCGATCTCCCGCGTTAAGTCCAGCAAGTCCAGATACTCCTTGATCTCCGCCGCGTGAACATCGTCCAGCGCCACGGTCTGCTCTGCCCTGTTGCGGATCTCCAGCAGCTTCCGCAGGCTGTCGGTGACAAGCGCAAGGTCGATGCGGTCGAGGATGCCCGTCGGATTCTTCCGATCCCGGCGCAGGTTGCTGGCGGAAATGCCAAGGTCGTGGGACTTCCAATCCTGCGACAGCACCTCCAGCGTGAAGCGGTGGTTGATGTCCTCCACCACCCGGTTGATGGCGCTGGTCAGCTCGCCCTTCTCGTATAAATCCCGCAGATGGCGGAAGTGCCCCTCGTACTGATAGCAGCGCAGGGAGTGCTGGATGTTGCGGGCAATGGCGGTGTCCACATATTCGTCGGTGCTTTCCTTGCTGGCAAACGTGGAGGTCTCGTTGTAGTGGACGCCACCGAGACTCATGGTGCCGCCGTAGCGGATATACTCGTCAATGCCGTGAACGCCGAGGACGGATTCAAACTCACGGTAAGGGATGAATGTGGTGTGCAGCAGGATGCAGCGGTCGTAAAGCTGCTCGTCCTCTGTAAAGAGGAAGCCCAGCGAGTCCGTGCCGGAGAGCACGATCTTCATACCGCAGGCCGCGAACACATCAGAAAACAGCGCCGCGCCCTCGATAAAATCCTCCATCAGCGTCACTTCGTCGAGGAACACATAGCGGAAGCCCTGCGCTTCCAGCAGCTTGAGGTCGCGGTTTACATCTGCCAGCGTGTCTTTTGCGGTGATCTGAATGAACGCAGTCTTGGCAAGCTCTGCGTCGTTCATCTCCGCAAAAATCTGGCGGATCATGGTAGTTTTCCCCGTCCGGCGCAGGCCGTAGAGAATGAACACCTTGTCCTGCGGCGCACCGTAGACAAAATTGTGCAACTGCCGGAAGCACTCGCGCCTGCGATAGCCGCAAACAGACGCCGCAAAGGAACGCAGCGCCTCGCCGGTGCGGACATTGGTGGTAAACGCGGAAGGGTTCGCAGATTTCGCCTTGGGCAGCTGCTTTTCCAGCGCTTTCAGCTCCTGCTCCAGCGCCTTCCGCCGCTCGATCTGAGCACGGAAATTCTCCAATTCGTCAGCGGGAATATACTTCTCCTGCCGCTTCTTGTTCTCCGTCCAACGGTGGTAGAAATACTCCTTGCCTCTGACGGTTTTCTTCGTAACAGAGCCAGCAGGCAAAGCAGAAATCTGCTGTTCCAACTCCGCCGCGCGGGTTTGCATTTCGGATAAGTCCATAGCGCACCTCCTGTGAGATACTATTCTATGCAGAATTATACCCCATTATACCCTCAAAATCAAGGGTATAACGGGGTATATAAACAAGAGAAAGCATCGAAAGGTCTTCTAGATAACTTGTTCATTTCGAAAACTGTTTTCGCAAGGATCTCAAGAGTATTGATAGCTCTGATGTATACTCGTCATCATTAAATCGGAGATACTTTATTTGAGAAATCAATGCGGGAGGTACAGAATCATCAATAATGATTGGATATATTACGCAGGATTTATCATGAAGCGCTTTCCCGTAAAAGGCGCCCCACTCATCTGTACAACACACTGATTTCAGGTAGTCCTTAGAGATTATCATGATAAGAGCTTTACTTTCGCATAATCCTGTGCTGATTTTTTCGAAAATTCTCTCGCCGATGTTTATTGACCAATCATCTAAAAACACAGAAAAACCTGCATCCATTAGATCTGTAGCAATGGCCCTAGAAAAAGCCAAATCAACAGAAGAATGGGATATAAAGACTTCGGTTTTATTTTGATCCTGGAATTTTTGCATAGAGCGAAGATGTCTCGCAGTCAGCATGTCAGAGCAAAAAACTCTCTCGTGTAACAACATGATTTCTTCTTCGGCCGGCAGATGCTCCAAGCTACAGTTTTTATACAGTTCGTGATCAATATCAGATAATCTCTCTGCAAGGCATGCTGTCGGTATAACAGATGTTGCTGCTGATTGGCTGACTTTATAATAATCGCTACAGTAAGTCGGCACATTGGGATAGACGATTAGTTTATCATCCATATCGGTATCATCATAATATCCTATTCTCCCTTTATATGGGCCTCTTCTAATGAGTATGGGGCCATAGTTTGTTATTTTCTCCATGTCATTCTCTCTCGTATATTTTGAATGTTAACGGCTATTTTTTTAACCTTCTAAAATCGCCTTTACTTCCATAGCTTTTTCTGATAGGCTCTGGCAATTCCGCAAAAGTCCTAAATAGAACATTTTTACATCTAAATCGCCAATGATGTATCGTACCTGGCTGTTGCTTAGCGCAATTTCAAATATTGCTTCACATTCTTCTTGTGTCCACGTGTCAATACGCCGCATTTTCTCTACTGTTGCATGTGTACTAGCAAAGCTACGGCTACTTTCCAATTCTATCAACAGTTCAATCTTTTCTTTTTGATCATCGCTGTTCTGCCTATCAACTCTAATCTGCTCATTTTTACAGTCAAAAAACTTAGATTCCAGTGCTTCATTCTTAGCTGTTCGATCAATAATTGCTTTAATAAGCTCATCCAATTCTGCTCCATCTGAATAATCGGCCATTGCGTAGTAACGAATGCGATTATCTCGCATCATTTTATATACCTTGGCCTTATCATGAGTCACTGCACTATAGACGCCAATTGAATGTCCCCCGTAGGTATTAACCAGTTTCATGCACGGGATATCCGTATCGCTATCACCGATATACACCATATTGCGGAAGGGAACACGTATTTCGTCTGGAGCGAATGAATCGTTTACACCCGGATCGTTGATATCCAAAACGCCTTTTTCGATACGAAACAAGAATTGAGTCTTATTTGTATAGTTGACAACTTGTGCCGGCCATTCTGCTACCCCATCTAAATCATAATAAAAGGAACTCGCATATATTCTTTTGAATGCACCATTTTTCGCAACAGATGTCCCTTCAATCATTTCCCTCAGACCTGACGAGATAATATAGTGCTCAACAATAACACCGTGTTCCGCTCCATATGTACGGATGCGTTCAAACCAATCCTCAACACCGGGAAATAGGCTAACCTTTGCTCCATAGTTTTCAAGGTTTTCACGCGTGAACACGAGTTTTCCAGCCGCTTTCTTTTTCATCAAAAGCATATAAGCCAGATTCTGATCCATATCATTTTGGCTCGCCAGTCCATTTGATTCTGTCCAAAATTCTCCCACATCATATCCAACAGATTGGATATACCCCTGTGCCTGCATATCGTCTGGCGACAATGTTTTATCAAAATCGTAGCATATTGCAAGCACAGGCTTATCTTCCTTACGCTCTCTTGTGTACTGATTCGATGACATAGTGTACTCCTTTCTATCCACTGTAGTCTATCCACTGTAGATTGATTTTTAGTATTGCGACTTTTCCGATATAGAAGACGTGAAATCTTATCCCACTACCAATTTATTTGTCTTCTTCAAGAACTTTGCCGGGATCGGGCGGTCCAGCTGCCAGGTGATATTCATCGGCCTGCTGCCCGTATGCTTCACGTAGTTCGCCGTGCCCAGATAGGTGTACGCTTCTGCACCGCCGGTCTTACGGTCCGCCTTAAACTCACGCACAAACAGCAGCACCTTGCTGCCACGCTCTTTATGATGGATATAGCGCTGACCGGTGGGCGAATTTTCTGCCGTGGTGCTCTGGCTCTGCCAATGGAACAAGCTCTCATTGATGGAATAATCGTTGTACAAGGTGGTTGGCGAATAATCCTTGTCCGCCTTGTTCAGTGTCACAAAGAACACGTCGATGTTTTTCCCCGGCAGCCACTTCACGCCCTCACGAACGGTGGACGGCTTCATAAAGTCCAGCGCTACCAAGAGCTGGTCGCGGGTATAGGTGCAGTGCAGATCCAGAGGACAATCAAAGCCCAGATCAACCGGCTCGTCGATAAAGTCGATCTGCTCGAAGCGATAGCGCAGCAGCTCCAAGAGCTCGCCAAGCAGAACCGTGCTGTCAGACAGGGCATAGAGGTTACTAAGCACTTCTTCGTCGTCCCAGTCCTCCACAGCCTTACCCCAGACGGTGATGTAAAACATTTGCATCATCCGTTTTTCTGCATCCGGAAGCGCTGCAAAATCAAGGTTGTCCAAACGCGGAAGGACGTCCAACAGGAACGAAATCCAGCGGCGGGAGTCGATCACGGCAAGCTTTGCAAACGCTTTGGTCAGAATGTCCTCCAGCGGCTCCGAAAAGTCCTCGATGGCATCCGCTCTGGCACAAATGCGAGAGAAGGAGGAAAACTTGTAGATCGCCCGCGGGTCAAGATGGTAGTAATCCAAGAAGTTTTTGAGCGTCAGCTCCAGCCCGCTGTCCTCCGCAAAGGAGGCTGCGCGAGCCACCAACCCAGCCGTATTGCCATAGGAGGCGCGGATATTCTCCAAAATGTATTTGGCCGCCTTCTTCTCCAGCTGGATATAGCAGCCCTTGGGGACGGACACAAAACCATCCTTAATTTCACGGCTCACGCTGCGGGTGGTATTCGACAGCAGCGCCGCAAACTTATCTTCAAAATTGTATTTTCTATTTGCCTGACCGATGAAGTCCAGCACGGTCAGGCATTCCTTGTCCTCGGATAGACGCAGACCACGTCCCAGCTGCTGCAAGAAGATTGTCAGGGATTCGGTAGGGCGCAGGAACAGAACCGTATTGACTTCCGGAATATCCACGCCCTCGTTGTAGATGTCCACGACGAAGATAAACCGCACATCGCCGGACACCAAGCGCCGCTTGGCCGCCGCTCTTTCCTCGTCCGAAGATTGCCCGGTGAGGCACATGGACGGGATGTTGTGGTCGTTAAAATAGCGGCACATAAACTCCGCGTGATCGACCGTCACGCAGAAGCCGAGGCCCTTCACCTCGTCAATGTCCGTCACATATTTCAGCAGTGCCGTCACCACATGGTCGGCGCGGCGGTCGGCAACAGCCCCGCTGAATGTGTAGATGTGCTCCAGCTCGCTCTTTTGGTAGCCACCGGCAGACCATTTGAGCGCATCCAAATCCACCGTATCGGTAACGCCAAAATATTGGAACGGGCACAGGAGCTTTCGATCAATGGCTTCCGGTAGACGGATCTCCGCTGCAATGCGGTTATGGAAGTACGGCAGGATGCTCTTGCCGTCCATACGCTCCGGAGTAGCGGTCAAGCCCAGCAGGATGCGCGGCTGGTAGTAGGACAAGAGCTTCTGATAAGTCGGTGCAGCGGCATGGTGGAATTCGTCCACGATGATGTAATCGTAAAAATCGGGACTCGTCTTTTCCGTGAAGCTCTGTGAGTTGAAGGCCTGAATGGACAGAAACAGGTTGTCGATGCTCTCCGGCTTATAGTTACCCACAAACAGCTCACCAAAGTTTGCGTCCTTGAGCACAGCGCGGAAGGTGTACAAGCTCTGCTTGAGGATTTCCTCTCGGTGCGCCACAAAGAGCAGGCGGCAGGGTCTATCCGGATTCTGCTTGCGGAAGCGCTTGTAATCCAGCGCAGAGATGACCGTCTTGCCGGTACCGGTGGCAGCCACCACCAGATTGCGCGTATAGCCACGGACAGTGCGCTCTGCCTCCAGCTTGTCCAAAATCTCCTGCTGGTAGGAATAGGGGTTGATGTCCATGGTGTAGACGTCAGCATTGTTGGTGTCGAAATATTTTTCCGCCTTCAATGCCCGTGCCAAGCGCTCTCGCTGATCCTCCGCGTAGTACTCAAATTCGCGGTCATTCCAGTAATACTCAAAGGTAGCGGCGATCTTGTCGATGGTTTCGGGTAGGTCGCGTTTCGTTACTTTGGTGTTCCATTCAAGGCCGCTGGTCAGTGCCGCATTGGACAGATTGGACGAGCCCACATAGGCCGTCGTGAATCCGCTTTCGCGGTAAAAGATATATGCCTTGGCGTGGAGGCGGGTCGTCTTGGTATTGTAGCTGACCTTGATGTGCGTATTGGGCAGCTTTCGAAGCTCCTCAATGGCTTTTACATCGGTAGCGCCCATGTAGGAAGTGGTGATAATGCGGAGTTCGCCGCCGTTTTGCGTGAATTCCCGCAGCTCGTCCATGATGAGCCGCAGACCGCTCCATTTGATGAAGGACACCAGCATATCGATCCGATCAGCCGAGACGATTTCCTTTTTGAGCTCTGTAAACATCTGCGGCTCATGCACAGCCCCGGTGAAAAGTGAGCTTTGTGCGATGGAGGTCTCTGGGCGCTCTATGTCCGCCGCTGTTTTCCCCACCGCTAACCGTGAGTCGGTCTCTCGCAAAAGCGCAAGAAGCTGCTCTGCCCGCCGATCAACGCCCAGCGCGGCAAAGTCAGCTTCTTGCGTCGTATTTTGAATGAGCTCAACGATCTGGTTGGTCAGCCCGATCTGGGCAGAAATATCCCCGCCGTTGTCCAGCACGTTATCCAAGCCCTTTTGAACCACATCCGCCAGATACTGCGCCAGCACCTTGGAGGCTTCCGCCTTGTCAATGGGCGCAACAGACTTGCGGGCCTCCGGAATCTCCGCAAGCTCGCCCGTCAAGGCGTTGTTGATGACTTGTTCGTATAGACCGGGGTGTAGCATAGTTTCGCTCCTTACAATTTCAGAAAAATTTTACAATATCTCTTCTCCATTTATTTCTCACTACTCAGGCATAATCTCCATCAAATGTTATCTAGAATCTTTTGGACGGCATATGGCTTGGCGTACTTGATATAAGCATCGCTCACGAAAATGGTGTTTGTAGCATGTGGTTCAACCCACATTGCCGGGTAGATAACAATCTTCTTTTTGATTCTTCGTCCAGTTGCGGTAATTTCACTATCAGCAGTGATTTCGCAGCCTGATTGCTTAAGGATATTCGCTAAAGGCATGATCATGTTAATCTGTGTCTCTGGTTTGATAGGAGATGCTTTTATGCCATCAACACCCCATTCAAGGAGCTGAAGTGCAGCAAAGCGGTCAAGCATGCCATGTACATATTGGTTCCTGTAATGCTTTAGGCATTTGGAACACGCAGATCCACAATCACAGGAACTCAACAGCTCTTTCATATCGGATAGTAGTTCGGCAATTGCATCGGCTACACTGACAGCATAACCAGCGCCGCTCGATAGACTATCGTAAAGATAGATATCGACATAGGAGGCTTCAGCCCCAGTCCTGAGACGATAACCGGTGACAAGTTCGGTGAATTCAACATCGAGTTTTTTGCTTGCTACCAGTCGCAGTGCTTCAGCTAAGGATTGAGCTGCACGGTTAAGCCATGGATTATCATTACGGCGTGCATCAATAACCTTGTCGTCAATTGTGAATTCAAGGACCAACATATCAGTTATGAAGTCATAGCCAAGATTCACATTAAAGGAATTACCGTGACGGCATCTGCTTCGAGCATACTTTGACTTGTATGGCCAGTTAACGTCATTCAGAACAGAAATATCGTCGCCTGGCATAGCAGCACCACAGTCTTTGCAGACCATAAAGCCCTTGTCATCCGATCCTTTATTCAGTATGATGATTCGCTGATTTGTTCGTGAAGCAATTCGTATGTTCTTGCAACCTGGGGCAAGTTTCATTTCTTCTGCATCTGGTAGAGTTGAATACAGAGGCTGCTGTACGGCGGTATACTCTTCTGATAGCTGAACATCCGGTATTGCTTCAGCATTTCTTGGTGCAAAGCCCCATGGACGCATCATTTCACGAGTGATTTTGAGATCATCGTTCCCACAGAATGGGCACTGTTTTGTGTTTTCCTCCATCAAGCCAAACCAGCCGCACTCAGGACAAGAGATAATCTGCTTCACATAATTTGGGTCTTCTGCGTAGGCACGTGCCGGGGTTAGTGATTGACCGTGATGACGTTCACTTCCAGGATAGTAGAATCCGCCAATCTGATAGGTTTGCTTATCAACCACAATTGCTCTGCCAGGAGCATATTCGCCAATAGCTACATCAAGTCCACGTTCAACCTCGTAAAGGATTTTCCCGTTCATATCTGGTATATAAGTACTGACGACGTTCTTCGGGAACGAATATGTTGGGATGATACCTTCTTCATAAAGAGCATCCAAGAGAACTTTTGCATCGCCTTCCTTGGCGCCTTCATCTACACCAAAAAGCTCGGGATGTGCATGGCATTTTTCTTTAAGTGTATCAAGGGCCTCTTTGAGTTCATCCGCAAACTCTGAATAATGAAATACCACTCCAATAGGCAAAAGGAGCTTGTCCTTATCAACACTGTAGGAAGCAAGATAGTTCTTGAAACTGTCAAGGAAATCTTCGAGAAAAACGGCTGCGGGAACTGTATCAAGGCTCATATGTTTTTCTGCGAGAAATTCCTTTAAGACAACCATAGCCAGATGGCGCTGGAGGAGTTTCTCGCTTCGCACATCGATCCAAGGCCTGCGGGGATCGCCACGGAACATGGGGATCGGGTCATTGAAGTACAATGTATCATGAGGACCATCTTCACAGAAGGTAACGATTGTAGATAAACTAGATCCACGACGGCCCGCACGGCCAGCTCTCTGTTGATAGTTTTCACGCATTGGAGGAATGTTTCGCAGACCAACTGCAACTAGGGAGCCAATATCAATACCAACTTCCATGGTGGTTGTGCTGCTGAGAATATCGACAGGCGTTTCACCATCTTGAATCAAGTCCTGGAAGCGTAACTCATATTGTTCGGTCTTACTCCAAAGGTCGTCACGCTGGTCTTTATGTGAGAGCTGAGCAGTATGCTCCTCTGTGTCAATCACATGGATTGGCTCACCCTGAACCGCGTCAGCAACCGGCCTTCTCCAGAAACTAAGTGCTTCGTATTCGTCGGATTCCATCTTGTGGATATGAGTAGAACCGCAGCTTGGGCATCTGCCTTTTAGGAAGAAAGGTGTCAACTCAGAGCACTGCTCACACTTGTACCATACATGCGTAGCATCATAACGTGTCTTTACTCTGGAAAGATCAATATATAGTTTGCCGTTATCAGGTTGCGCTGAGTCAAGGAATGCTTCTTTCAATACTCGTTTCCAAGCCATCTCAGTTTCATTTCCGTCACTCCAACCCATGATCTCTCGGATGACTTTCGAAAACTCCCAATCTTTATCAAGTCCATAACCACCTCGCTTTGGGCGAACCTTTAACCGAACCGTATCATTGATGGTATGGCCAAGAGCAGTAGACATATCACAGATCGATAGAATCCAAGCATTGAAGAGATTGATAAACTCCTCATCGGTGACCGTCACATGGTTTTCCTCGAGAGCATCGACAGCATCAAAAAGTGCCTGATCGGTAGGTTCAATCCAGCTCGTAGCGGAGTCGCACAAAGTGTTATAACCTCCAGCGAACAGTCGAAGAAGGTATTCTTGCATCTGTATAGGCGCGTTCGCAATCGTAAATCGCGGAGCGTAGTCCCTTCCCCGTTTTACGCATCGATTGTAATTATTCAGCGCGGAAGCACAATCTTCAGCGAATTTTGTGCGTTCATCGGCATGGAACATCTGCACATGACGCTGACCAGCTGCAAGGCAGAAATAATCGTACAGCGTATTCATGGATTGCTCGACTGTTTGCTCTTCCATTGTTTTTATCGCTATTGCAAATAACTGCCTTGCGGCAGAAATGTCCGAAGCATCAGACATATCTCTAGCCAGTTTTGCTGCACGTTGACGGCTATCAGAGAAAAGCAAAACCTTGCGTCCCTCGTTAGGAAAACGAACAGGATCACTGTCCTTTCCTGGTACAGCAGGTTGCAGTTGGAACTGCGACTTAATCAAGTTGAAGAAAGACTGATTACCTCGAGTGCTGAATGAGGTAAGCTGCAATGTAGAAAGTTGATGCCTGCAATGCGGGCAGGTCGGGAAGGTAATGATCTGCGGCCTGCCTTTTGCAGAGTAGTTGCAGTAGTATAGCTTTCTAATCCATGACTTACCAGCGGAAGAGTCATCCGTAAAGTTGATAAACCCGCTCTTCACATCAAGATAACAGGGTTTGATGGCGTTTTTACCCTGTTTTGCAGGTAGCTCAAAATCGTCGGTTGGAATAAACAGATGTACTTCTTTCATCCTGTGATCCATTAACTGACCGGGGTAGCGCCACAGGTATACATTTCCATGAAGTTCCGAGTCATCTTCAAGGACATAGCCCTTGAAGAATAGCGCACCACAGCGTCTGTCATTATAAAGCTCATAGACCACACTGCCACAATGGGGGCAAATCAAATTACCATCAGACAAATAGACCTCACCTAAAGTGAGACCTCCTTCCGAATGAGAACGGCTGCAATTCGCATTGGCACAGGCATAAACTCCAGAAATGCCTTTGAAAAGCATATGCATGCGTGCAGGGAAAAGGACAGAACCCTTGGCGTTTTTTGCAAGTGGTGCAATTGCCAGAAGGACACTGACCGCTTTTAAAGCATTTTCCTGACTGAGATCCGGGAAGATACCGTAAGACAACTCTCCTAGGGATACTGCATTCCCACGACAATACTTGATGAGTTCATGGAACGGGCGATAATAGATAAGATTGTCGTACATCCAGTTGCAGATCGCTTCCAAGGAGTTGATATTCTGGTCAAAGCCTTCCAATTGACGCCAGAACGACAAGAGCGCAGAAAGCTTTAAGTCATCCTTGTCCTCAAATTGGCTAGGATCTGAGCTTAAGAGAAGCTCAGCGGGTATGTCATATTTCAACTGACCATCAATGACTTCTCTTTCGCCGGTGAGATAGCAAAACCGGGTTGCTTTGTCGGAGGCAGTAAGCTCATTTGCAAACTTCATTACTGAATCAACGTCTTGCTGATTCTTGTTGGGCATACTTGCGGTTGTAAGTATAAATTGCACGCGGTCACGGCTAATGCCAAGTTTATGGAAAAGTCTGCGAATCAGCAACGCAACTTCACCGCCTGATGAACCACGGTACATGTGTGCTTCATCAATAACAAACAGCAATTTGTTCTCGTTGTTCGAAGCAAGCCACTCGCGAGTATCATCCCAGATTTTCTGTTCTCTAGGGCGCAGCAACATATATTCCAGCATAGAATAGTTTGTGATGAGAATGTCTGGGCAAAATTGCTGCATTTCAAAGCGGGTTATTAGCTCTGCGTCCTCATCGTTTGGAATATGCCTACTCTCATGAAGTCCTTGCAGAAACTGATGCATATCTGCCTTTGCGGGGATCTTTCCCTCTTTGAGAAGGTGATTGAAGTATTCTTGTTCAGAATCACTTTGCGGGAAAGACATTCTGGCCAAAGTTTTTTCAAGTTTTCTGTCCTGTTCTGTAGAAGGCTGCGCTCCAGGGTATGGGGTTCGACCAGTATACATACCAAATTGGGGACGGCGAACTTCGTCACCGCAGGTGTTTCTGAATATCTTGATAAACTTCTTATCAGGATCTCCAATCATCCTTCTGAGTCGGCTAACCTGATCTGAAACCAGAGCGTTCATGGGATACATAACAATTGTGCGAACACCTCGTTTTGCCCATGATTCTTTGGAGTTTCTCGCTTCATCAGCCATCTTCGCAAGAAGCGGCCACATAAAACACTCAGTTTTACCAGAACCAGTACCCGTTGACACAAACAGGTTTTCACCTCTGGTTGCTGCTTCAAGCGCAGATATCTGGTGAGCAAATGGAGATGGGAAAACACCGATACCTGCTTCTGCCAACTGTAAAAAATAATCTTTCAGCCAAGGTTCTATGGATGCTGTTTCAATGCCGTTTTGGACAGTAACGTATGCCGGAGATGACTCAATAAAGGGTTTCTGGTAAAGCAGTCCCTCATCATCAATATGATCGCTTAAGGCAGAGAGCAGGAGGGGAGACTTTCCGAAATACTGTGATTTAATATAGTCTTCCAACTCCGTTCGCAACTGCTTATGAACAGAATTTGCTCCGTTTGGCATCAGATTGTCCCTCCTTTAAATTCATATCCCTCATCAGATAGAACATTCTTAATGGCTGTAAAGACTTCTATTGAGAGCTTTCGCCTAAAATTGCACGGGAGTGATGTGCATATCTCAGGCCAGCTATAGAGTTTTAAAAACTCAAGTTCACGTGGTGGGAGCAAATAATTCATATGTACATGGACTAATGCTCCATCCTCGAAATACTCTATTGGCGGCAATGTTCCATAGGTAGAGAGACAGGCACATGCAAGCGATCTGTAATTGTAGAACTCTACCTGCCACTGTGGGAGTGGGCTGACTTCCATCGTGGTACCATAATAGCGGTAAAGATAGTATAACTGTGAACCTTTCATTCCGGTTCGAAGAATCGAAACAGTACCAGTCGTATCCGGCTCGTTTACCCAGTACCCTTGAGAGAAGGGCGGTTTTAAGCGAAGGTACTCTGTATTTTGCTCAAACGACAGATCGGATTTCCAAGAAGCAGCAGACAGCGTTATACGCCACAATGTTTGTAAATTCTCTTGGTCGAGACCGAACATTGCCTTTATCTTATCTGTATTTTTTGCTCCATACTGTTTTGAATAAAATCCAATACCGGATACGCAGGAAATACTATCCAGAGCAATACCTCTTTGAAATAAGATATCACCAAACGGTTCTTCATGCTTCATTGATGGAACTATTCGGTTGGGGCGGTGATAAACCACGCCAGTGCTTAAGAATTGGTCTGCAATCTCATCTTCGAGCTCTTCAGAAGCATATGGTAAGCTGCCAGACAGCTCCGGGTACATTGATTTGTAATTTGCAAGCATGCTGCGGACTTTCCTTTTTAAGTGCACAATGGAAATGGTGCCTTCTTCCGAGTCGTCCCAGAGCGAAGCATAAGCCATCATTCCACAGATACTATACACCAGACGAGTTTTCCATTCGTTCTCTGTTTCTCGTGCTCCTTTGCAGATATGATACTTGTGCGCCACTGACGAAAGCAGCCCATTATACTTATTCATTAGAATTCTCCTAAAACATACTGCAGATCACGCTTGAGGCCTTCAGAAATTGCGATACCCTTTTGAGGATCAGCAATCGCCTCTGTGAGTTCATTAATTTCCAGTGAAGCATAAGCAATAGGAAGGACAGCATATAAGAAGTCCTCATCCGTTGTTGTTGCAGAGTAAATGCCGTGCATCGTAGCAACAAGTCTGTTGATTCGATTCCTGACTAACGAACCTATCTTTAATTTTGAAAGGACCCTTAAATCTTTACGTGTACCCTTTGGCGTTGAGTAGGTTTTGAAGTCCTCAGCAAAATAACCTCCATAGTATTTTCCGGTAGCTTTTTCATCCACAAAAAACTCTGTAAACAGCGGTAGCATAAATCCGTACAGGCTCTTTGGCTCAACTTGGATATCTTCTGCATATGGATGGGTGGCAACATAGAAAATATCTTTTTGAGAAAGAATCTCCGGAAGTCTGTTCATCCAGCCACTTGCAAGAAGATTGTTGATTATCACGATGTCTTCGCCATCGGTGCCAATTTCAGTGATTACCTGATTGCAATAACCGCCCTCACAGCAGAGCATTCCATATTTATGACCTGTTACGGCTGCGCTGAATGCTTGAACAATGTCAATTGCATTAGGGCCAACAAGAAAAATTGGCTGTTTTTCGATATAGGCAGCGCAGAGGAACGCGGCTAGGCTGCTTCTGTATTTTTCTGCTACACCAGCTTCCTTGAGCTCAAATGCGGCTGTATTAATGACATCTGCCCAAGAGTGATGAGCTTCGAGATCATTTAGATCATCGAATGCTGAAGCTGAAAAAGTGTGATATGGGGCAATAACAGGTTTGGACGAAACTTCAACTGCGGCAGGAGTCTCTGTGGCTGCAACTTGAATCAGTTGTCCACCAACAAAAGCCATATTTGCAATGAAATCTGCCGCGTTTTCGCGTGCCTTTTGTATTCTTTCAGCAACTGCTACTTCAACATCCTCAGCCAGTTTTTCCTTTTCTGCTATGACACCGGCAAGACGTTCTTCTTCCGATTTTGTTTTATTAAACGCTTCTTGTGCTTTGGTTAAACTAATAGTAGCAGATTTTAACTGGGCATCAAGTGAATCGAGTTTTTTCTGGGCTTTATCTAGTAAGCTTTTATTCTCGGCTTCCCAATCCGTTCGAATGAGTGCTTTTATTCTTTCCTGAAGTTCAGTACTTGCAGAAATAGCAGAGAGGATTATTTCGTCTTCTAAACTATCTCCATCAACGTATTTCCAGACCACATTTAGGAATTCATCCAGCAATTCTTTAGCAGCGGAATTGGAGCAACGGCACGCAGTCTCAATCTTGCACGTTATGTCGTCAACCGGAATTGAACCGAGAAAATCCTTGAAGGTTCTATACTCGGCACGAGTCAACCCTCTTGTTTTATATGTACCCCAAGAAATTGAAGAGAAAACGATATTCTTTACAATATCAAGCGGACTTTTCAGTTGATAAAGCTTACTTGGAAGACCAGCAAACGCATTTTTATAGAAAGAGAGCCCATTATCCAAACACAAAATGTTGCCACCAGTAAATTCATATACTGGTACTTCAATGCAATCTTCAGCAAAGGCAGTTTTTCCATTAACCGTGTTGAGTTCTTGGGTGTTGCACAGAATGCCCATGTACTGTCCTTTGGATGCATAAAAGGCGAACATGACTCTATGACTATGAGGTTGGTATTCGATCCCGTTTTTCAGCAGATTGATCAGGTTGTCAAGGTTTGGTGCTTCTGAAATGGTAACGACTTCAATGGCATCAAGGTCCATGTTGTACCGGGATAATATATAATCCTTGGAAGGGTCCTTCTCATTCGGAGTTGCGGACCAAGTCCAAATGCCATAAAAACCGTCATTGGAAGGGCCGTCCTTATAGAAAATCTTGTCTCTATTTGTGAAGTGCGGCGGAACATCTTCACTTTTGCGGAAAATGTGATAGTGCCCATTATGACTCAAATCAGCATGTCGAATAAGCCATTTCTGCCCATTGTAATCTGAGATAACATCACATAAAGAAACGATTTCATCGCTACCAACAGAGGGCAGAACAGAAGTATCTGTATCGTCAAACTGTGCGAGATAATCGGCATCGTCACTTTTAGCAGCGGTAGGAGCAGTCTGCAACTCAGTAATTCTCTCTTGCGCCTCAGCTAACAAGGATTCCAATGTGTCTTTATCCTGCTCAAGCTCTTGTATTTTCCGTTCGTATTCTGCCTTTATAGTATTAACACTCTGCTGAGCAGCAGCAATTTGATCGAGTAGATGGCGCTTTTCTTCTTCCAAAACCTTAATACTGTCAGCCACCTCCGCATTCCTTGCACGCTCAGATTTGATGCTCTCCATTCTTTCATGAAGTTTAGAGCGGGCATCCGCATCCATAGTTTTTCCTGCAAGTTTGAGGTATAAATCAACATTATTGGCAAAGACGGAGTCAAGCATAGTCGATGCCAGGGCAATGTCATGCGTTGAACCCTCCTCTTCAAGTTCCTCAATATTTTCCTGAATTTCCTTAAGCCAGATATCTACCCTTGTATTGACCCACATTGCAATAAAGGGCTTATCAACATTGACTATAGCAATCGAAAGCGCTTGCTGCTCTGTCAATGATTTGGCTCTGAATCCTTTTCGTATTTTCGAGAATTCCTGTTCGTTTCTTTTAAAGAGTTCTTTGAAATCTCTACCAGCGATGATTCTACAGAGGATTGGTTTTTCTTCCTGAGTAAGAAGATCAATGTAATTCATAATGCATCTCCTTATCTATTCGTATTCATGCTGCGATAGGCCTCTTGCAATCTGCGGTATGATTGCTCATTAATGGTGCCATTTTTAATACATTTTCGTATCCACTGACATACCTGCGGATAGCAATTCATACCCGCTAACATATTTCGCAAAGAGTGCGGAGCCGGGATTGTTGCCTCTGATACATTAGTAATTCGCTTCAGCATTTCAATTTCGTCATTTACAACGATGGGCTGTTGCTTCTTGAAATCGATTTGCCAGATGACATCAAGGCCAATGACAACTTGAACGCCTAAACCGTAGGATAGTCCGTTCAACTCTATATATTTGTCAGCGGATAATTTCCGCTTATCTACAACACGGTTATTGTTGAAGATAATTAGTTCTCCATCAAATGTTGATTTGAAGCGCAATGTTTTGCCGTGCGGTAGAGTATCGGTCTCGCCAGGATCAACCTCGGCACCTGCAATATCGGTTACTGAAACTTCTGGATGCAAGCCCACCTGGTCAAGAGGCTCTTTCCAAAGGTATGTGTATTGTAAGGCTTGAGTGCGGCCAGCAGATATTAACTGCTGTCTGCCGGAACAAAACACCTCATATAGTTTTGGCTGAGATGAATTATTGTAATTTAGCTGACGAACTGTTACAGAAGGAAATGTTTTAACTGCGGCTACATTACCTTCGATAAGCATATACATACTGTTTTGATTGTGCTTAACAATATAATTTCCTTCAACAAATAACGGCCATACCGGTTGCAATGAAATAGGGTGATCTGTTAGCCGACAATGGAAGTCGAGATAGAATCTGGCTGCATCTTCATTAAATGCAGATGCAGAAACCACATAGAGACTCCAAGTTTCCAACCCGATTCGTTTTTGCATGATTTCTTGAATTCGCACGCTGCTGAATGACTTCCTATAGATGTAGCCACGTTTTAGCAGGTAGTATTCTTTACCAATCTCAACATCGGCATCATATGAGAGTTTTTTGCCGGAACCTTTTTCAAACAATGTGCCTTCCGGATCAATGCCTTTAATCTCTGCCGGCCAGAATTCACGTAATTTATCGTTTCCATTTTGGAAACTGAGAGTGTATTTTTCAAACGGCCTTTCACCGATAGGAAGATATGTAATACTGTCGTAGTTCAGTCGTTCTTTGGTATACACATAGGGTATATCAAATGCTCCCTTTGGTTTGATTTCTATACAAAAGTCCTTGCCGAGAGAACTTATTGGAGCACGAATCAAGCCGACTTCAAAGCTGAAAGAAGATGAGGATACGCTTGTAATACGGATTGGTAAATCGTGTTCCTGAGAACCGTAAGAGATTGAATATCCAGCTCCGAATGTGCGCTCAGGACAATCTTTGCTTTTCTCATAAGCACTGTGTTTGAAGTAGCGTATCCTAATATCACCGTCGGTAAGAATAACATACTGGCCACAGAGTTCACACATAAACAGGCCACTATGAGCAGATACAGTTCCACCCGGATGCAATCTGGCGGCTTGTTCTGCTGTAATTCGCTTCCAGCCATTATCCGACCACATACAGACATGTGTTAGTGAAGCCATATGCATTCCTCCTTATGTTGTTTTCTGGATTCCTCAAATTTTTTCATTCTGGCCTTACAATTTGAGAAGGATTTTACATTATCTTTTCTCTATTTTTTCTCACTTTCATCAAGCACAATCTCCATAATATCATCCACTCCACAATCCATCGCTGCACATATCTTAGCAAGCACTTCTGTAGTGACATGGCCGCCTTTGCCCATCTTGGTGACGGAGGCCGTACTGATACCGGCTTTCGCGCAGAGATCTTTTTTCTTCATATCTTTGTCGATCAGCATTTTCCAGAGCTTTTTATAACTGACTGCCATAAGGAATCTCCTCCTGATAAACAAAATGTGCCCCGCCGTTTGGCAGAGCACTGATTCATCATGCTTGCAGCCAAGCGCAACAGCGCTTAGCAGCGTTGTAAATAATTATGACACAAGTTTCGACAAATTACAATGCGAAATGATTTATCCGCATGATTTTGCAGAAATATTTTGGAAATAATCGCGTCCGTTGCCATTTCGGTAGCCCAGCTGTCTGTGCTGCTCTTGTTATCATCTCATTTCTCTGATTACAACCGAGGTTTATCAAAAACACAGGGTTTGGGAGTATCCCAAATGATAAAATTCACGCTTGGACGGAGGGGGGCAGCGCGTGCATTTTTCCGGTGTGTACGGACACCGGATGTGCTTGCTATTCTTCAATACTCTCTGATCCGCGTTTTTCAAATTGTCCTGTTTATCGGTCGCACTCTATGATATACTGATAGCAAATCACCCGGAAAGGAGGGGCCTATGCATGGCAGTCAAACGCGTTTTTGCCGGTTACTATAAACGATACGACGGCAAGCGGATCTACGTTGTCCGCGTGGTAAAAGATATCGATACCGGCGAGGCTGTTGTGATCTGCAAGGATGCCAGCTTCATCCGGGAAGGCAATGAGGAATACTACACCATTCGCCTGGAGTCCTTCTGTGAGCAGGTGAATGTGGATGGTATTCTTAGAGATAAATACATCCGTCAGACCCGACGTGAGGTCGAACCGGAAATGATCGGAGAAGTAACAGAGGACGGCTTTCCGGAGCCCAAGAGCAAGCCCTTCACTTACGTTAATGACGAGTACGCGGAGCGCACCATCCGTTGCAGCAGAACCTACTATGAATACGCCAAGGACATCTGCGAAAACTACCGGATGGATCTGCGGCGATACAAGCTCATCCAGGAACGGAGGCAGTACATCGGCATATCCAACCGCGAGGCATATCAGGCCATGTGTGAGGATCTCGCATTTGCCCAGCAGTCGCTCAAAACGGTGCTCAACGACTACGCCGATCTCTTCCGGAAACGCTTTTCCGAGGGGCTGTCCATCCGCAAAGCAGCGGATGCCATGCAGCAGAACCGCGGCGTGATCGAGCGTCGGCAGGCCGCACTCTATCGGGCGTTCGCCCAGCTTTTGCAGCAGCGGGATGAGGCAGACGGTGTCTGTCGGCTGATGCGGAAAACTGAATACGATCAAAGGGATATAGAGGATTTGCTCGAATAACTGATGCAAAAACAAAGCGCTTGTCGTAGTGGCAAGCGCTTCTTTTTTGCCCTCGTTGTGACAAAACCGTGACGCTCCGCATCATCGTGTCCGTTGGAAAGTGAAAGGGGGTTTTAGAGCAAATGATTTGTTTGCCGCAGAAGCACCGGTAGCGCACAAAATTCTCCGAGCTTTTCGGAAGTTTGGGACAAAACCGGGGGCTGATTCACTTAGTTAGACAGAGTGGCTATCAGAGACAGCAAAATTTTTTGAAAAGGACTGCCAAGTTTTTGAGGAAAAATGTCCGTTATAAAGCAGAGAGGAAAACGTCCGTGAGACAAAATCGTGACACTCTGATTTATTTTGTCCGTTGGTTATATAGAAGGGGAAAATAATTTTCTCTCGACCCCTGTTTTTCTCTTGAAAATTGTCCGTTGTAAAGTGAAAGGCAAACAGCTTCGCTTCCAAACCGCCCTTCAAACAAAGTTTTTCAAAATTGAAAGGAGAAACATTATGATCACTTACCACAACCGTACCCACATGACCACTGTCCCCACAGAACTGCTGCAAGACACGCACCTTTCTGTTGAGGCAAAAGGCTTCGCCGCAATCCTCTACGCCCTTGGCGATGAAGGCGTTGAGTTGTTGGAGCTGGCCTGTCAGCTGAACATGCCGGAGGAAAGGATTTCTGTTGTTTTAACAGAACTTTCCGACACGGATTACCTGTAAATCCGGAAGGAAGGCGATGATGAGTTCTGTCTGGAACTGAGGGGGAAGTAATACATGCCAGATCGCACGCGACCCATCCGCAAGGAAATCTGCCTGAACGAGCAGGAACTGAATCTCATCCAGCACAAAATGCGCCAGTTGGAGACACACAACTTCGGCGCTTATGCCCGGAAAATGCTGATTGACGGGTACATCATCAAGGTCGATTACACCGAGCAGAAAAAGCTGGCCGCTGCCGTCAGTCGTGTCGCCTCGAACATCAACCAGATTTGCCGCCGCATCAACAGCACCTGCCGCGTTTACGAAGATGACGTTGCCGAGCTGAAAGCGCGGCAGGCCGAGATCTGGGAGCTGCTGAAAGTGCGGCAGAGAGATGAGCTTTGACCACAACGGGATTTTCCATGTGTGGGTTTTCCGTCACCGGTTTTCCGGACGGTGGACAAGCTGACGCTCCGGAGCGTTCCGCAACCGGATTTCAGGACGACGGTTTTCGTGCCGTTCATCGGGGCTGAAATTCATCCTCTAACTAATAAGAAATAAATCAAGATACAAGAGAATCAATCTATCAATCAATCAACACAAAAATGGATGGATTGATGGATGGGACAGGAGGTCAGATGAAAACTTTTTGCAAGCTCACGGCGCAGAGCCCGGCGGCGTCCTATGTGCCGCTCCCGAGGTTTCTTCTCCAAGACGAAGCTCTGTGGGACATCAGCAACGACGCCAAGGTGCTCTATGCGCTGCTGCTGGACAGAGCCAGCATTTCCCGACAGAACGGCTACGTCGAGCCGGACGGCACGATCCGGCTGTACTTCACCTTGGAGCAGGCGCAGACCAAACTCCACCGCAGCCGCCAGAGCGCCACGCGAATCTTCCGGGAGTTGGAGTACAGCGGCTTGATTATCCGAAAAAAGCAGGGCTTGGGCAAGCCCGCGCTTATTACGCTGAACTACCCAGCGGACGCAAAGCTCATCGCAAAGGAGGGTGAAGATGTACAAGCTTGACCCCATCGAGCGGCTGCCGGATGGCACGCTCTTCCGCTTGACGCCGGGCCAGCTCCGCAGCGTGCGCGGCCTTACAAAGCGCTGCTGCAACTTCTTGGATGGCGACTGCCTGCTGCTGGACGGTGTCTGCCCGCAGTTTATCTCCCGCAGCCTGATCTGCCGGTGGTTCCGCCGCGCCGTGCTGCCCCAGCAGCCAAAGCTGGAACAGGCCATTCTCAGCCCGAAAAAACTCCGCCGCTGCGAAGTCTGCGGCACGGGTATTCTCGCCCGCTCCGGCAGGGCAAAATACTGCCCCGCCTGCGCCAAGGAGGTTCACCGTCAGCAGAAGGCAAAGTCCGCCCGCAAACGGCGGTCCGGTGTAGACAATTCAGGGTCAAAAAGCCCTTGAATTGCAAGCATTCCCGCACCGCAGAAGGCACATAGCAATACGATTTCCCTCGCAGCCGCGAAATCGAGTTCTATTTGTCTACATAGCAGCCGGAACACACGCATAGATTGAAGCAGAAAACGCTCTGGAAAGGAGGGCAGTCATGGAAGTATTTCTGATCTTCCCGAAATCAAAGCTGGCGCAGCAGGAGCTTGGGCAGGAGCTGGCGAAGTTCCAGTCCGAGCAGGCGCTGAAATCCATCCAAAAGCTGCCCTGCTCCGCGGAGCAGAAGCTGGAACTGGTAGACGCAGCCGTGAAGCATCTGAAAGCGCAGCAATAATACATAGCAAACGAGCAGGCCAGCCTCAACAGCCGGTCTGCTCGTTTACTGCTATGGTTATGTCTGTTTGAAATACTTCTCCCATGTAGATTTGAATATCTGCACATTACCCTGTTCCCATCGCTTGAACTTTTGCAGCGGGACGCCAAGCTGCGTGGCATATGCCTTCTGCGTCAAGCCGAGCCGCTGGCGTATGGCCTTGATCTGCGCTCCCTGACCCCGCAGCAGAAACAGGTTATAGTCATCCAGCAAATCCTCCAGCGGTACCTCAAACAGCTCCGCCAGCTTCTCCATATGCTCCTTCGGATAGAGGTCCTTGCCGTATTCTTCGTAATGGATATAGGTACTGCGGTCGATGCCCGCATAGTCCGCCGCGTCACGCTGACGAAGTCCTTTTTGATAGCGATACC
>UMLK01059593.1_pt1 | contig 22707 bp, 17 predicted proteins | sample 1966541 | NCBI WGS metagenome assembly UMLK01 (sample SAMEA4836198, study PRJEB28245) | human gut metagenome | biome: gut microbiome; material: fecal sample | place: Denmark | collected 2008 | reverse complement strand
TTAAGACGAAGAGGTAAGCGGTTAAACTGAATATAAAAACGGGCATCGGCATTTTACCGATGTCCGTTTTTTATACAACGAAGAGAATGTTAAGCTTGCTGTTATGGTATAATGGAGGAGATAAAAACGGCGGTGTGGCTGTGAGCCGCTCCAAGTTCCGCCTATTAAAATAATTGTGCTGACGGAGTGCAATCCCTCCGTCTTGACGGCAGATAAGTTTGGCAAATTAAAAAAGGCAGGGGTATCGCAAGTAAAACGCAACAAAGCAACAGTTTGTGCCTTGCCGTCAATCCACCTCCCTTTGACAAGGGAGGCAAGTTGTGATAGTGCGGGGTGAGTGATAGTACGAGGGCGGTGGAAGCTGTGATGTTATTAGAGTGATAAATACGCAGTTGCGTAATGTTGCCGCCGGTAACGGAGGTTGCTCATATCGCTGACAATCGGAACGGCGAATTTGAGGCGGCACATTGCCGCTCGCCGTGCTTGACAACGGTGGGAAAAGGTGATATACTAAGCCTATATCAAACCGTTGACCGAGAGTAGTAATATCGGCAGAGATACTACAGAGAGCCGCATTAGCTGAAAAGCGGTGTATTTATCCGATACGAATGGACTTGCGAGGGCAGACCGAAAGCGATAAGCGAGTAGTTTCTGACGGAAGGCTCTGACCGTTACACAGAGAGCGCATTTTTATGTGCGTAACAATAAGGTGGCTTGCAGATACGGCTTCTGTTCCTTATTCGGAACGGGAGCTTTTTTATTAAGCCGTATAAAAATGAGGTAAATATTATGAGCAAGATTATTTTAACGGGTGACAGACCCACAGGCAGACTTCACATAGGTCACTATGTAGGCTCGCTCAGACGCAGAGTGCAGTTACAGAATACGGGCGATTTTGACGAAATATACATCATGATCGCAGACGCACAGGCGCTGACCGATAACTTCGACAATCCCGAAAAGGTACGCAGTAACATAGGAGAGGTAGCGCTTGACTATATGGCGGCAGGACTTGACCCCGAAAAGTCAACGATATTCATTCAGTCGATGATACCCGAGCTTACCGAGCTTACATTCTACTATATGAACCTTGTTACAGTATCAAGATTACAGCGTAATCCTACCGTAAAAGCGGAAATTACGATGAGAAATTTTGAAGCAAGCATACCCGCAGGCTTCTTATGCTATCCGATAAGCCAGACCGCCGATATTACAGCCTTCAAGGCTACGACAGTACCGGTAGGCGAGGATCAGCTGCCTATGCTTGAACAGGCAAAGGAGATAGTCCACAAGTTCAACTCCATCTATGAGCCTGTGCTTGTTGAGCCGGAAATATTACTTCCCGAAAACGAGGCTTGTATGCGTCTGCCCGGCACTGACGGCAAGGCGAAAATGAGCAAGTCGCTGGGCAACTGCATTTACCTTGCGGATAGTCCCGCAGACATCAAGACAAAGATAATGAGTATGTTCACCGATCCGCTTCATATACAGGTGTCCGACCCCGGTCATATCGAGGGTAACACGGTATTCACCTACCTTGACGCATTCTGCACAGACGAGCACTTTGAACGTTATCTGCCCGATTACAAGAACCTTGACGAGCTGAAAGAGCATTATAAGCGTGGCGGTCTTGGCGATATGAAGATAAAGAAGTTCCTGAACAACGTAATGCAGGAGGAGCTTGAGCCGATAAGACTGCGCCGTGAGGAGCTTGCGAAGAATATGGACTACGTTTACGATGTGCTGAAGAAGGGTACCGAAAAGGCACGTCAGTGTGCGGCTCAGACTATGAGCGAGGTCAAGAAGGCTATGAAGATCGATTATTTCGGTTAAGGCGTGAATAAATGAATATAATAACAGCCGTATTTGTTCATAAAACAAATACGGCTGTTATTAATCTGTGATCTTACCGTCTGAAATGCGGATAATGCGGTCGCATTTTTCGGCAAGCTGATTATCGTGTGTTACAATGACTATTGTGCGGTTGTCGTTGCGGTTGAGGTCGATGAGAAGAGAAAGAACATCGTTTCCTGTCGCAACGTCAAGGTTGCCTGTAGGCTCATCGCAAAGAAGAACCGAGGGGTTGTTGACAAGAGCTCTTGCAATGGCTACACGCTGTTGCTGACCGCCGGAAAGCTCCGACGGGTATCTGCCGAGCAGATTTTCGACACCCAGCTTTTTTACGGTATCCGATATATCGGTTTTGCCCTTTTTGGCGAGCTTTGACGGAAGAAGTATGTTTTCTTTTGCGGTAAGTTCCGGTATCAGATCGTAAAACTGGAACACAAAGCCGATCTTGTTCAATCTGAAATCCGCCAGCGCCGTATCTGCGAGTTTTGTTATGTCGGTATCGTCATAGAAAACGCTGCCGTCTGTTGCTTTATCCAGTCCGCCCAGTACATTGAGCAGAGTGGTTTTTCCGCTTCCGCTTTTACCTGTTATTGCGACAAGCTCTCCGTCATCTATGCGGATATCAAGGTTGTTTATGGCGGCTACGGCATTTTCGCCTTTACCGTATATACGGGTAAGCCCTGTTGTTTTGATCATCGTCTTTTCCTTTCCTCGTTCAATTGAACAGATATTTCAGATGTGAATTTTTTTGTTGAAAGTAAAGTGAGTATAACCGTTATTATCGAGAGGACGATAAAAATTATAACAAGCGGCTTTATAAGCGGGACAGTCCAGGGTACATCACTGAGAAAACAGTAATTTATAATATCCGAAGCTATATCGTCCTGAGCGGACTCTTTCAGATAAACGACCTTGTCATACATCATGCCTGTAAATAGCTCTACTCCGTAAGCGGCAAGCCCCGCGATAACGGTTGATATGATCGGTATTCTGAGGTTTGAGATAAACAGCTTTCTTCGTATCCGTGAAAGCGGCGTTCCTAATGCACGAAGCACGGATATTTCGTAAGACCTCATTCTGATTTTAAGCCCGATACAGCTGAAATAAGCCGCAAAGCCGAGAAGTGACATTATAACAATTGTTGCGGCTGTTCCCGATAATCGTTTGAATTTGTCTATAAAGCTCTGCATTTTCAGCTCGCTTAAATTGTTGCGGGTCATACCGGCAGTTGTCGGAACAAGTCCGCCGTCAATATCGGTCGACGAATAAATGCTGCTGTACACAGCTCCGGGGAAGCCTGAGGAAGCTGCGCCTGCGGCGGTGGTCAGCAGGAAATATCCGCTGTTGCTCTGATCCCTGAAACCGAAATCAAGAAGATAATCAAGCGTTTTATCCGTCAAGCCGTCGAGCGTGAGCGTTGCACCGATCTTAAAGGTGTGTTCTGTTGCCTTACCGATACCGTAGCCTGTGTCGTTTGCGCTGAGCGCCATTATCTCAATGCTGTCGCCTTCCTTATAGACGTTGCGGTCATGATCCCGCACCAGAATGATCTGTTCTCCGCTGTTAAGTGCGGAAATGTCGGGCATACCGCCGGAAATACATGAAGAAAGCGCTTCCAGTGTTTTTTCATCGGCAAGTCTTATCGGAATGTTGTAGCAGTATTTATCGCCGATACCGTCCGAGCCTAAAAAGCTCTTGTATTGTTCGTCCGAAGCCGCCGTAATGCTATCTTTTATACTGTCATCTATCTGTATTTTTGTTTCACGGTTGTCGTTGTAGGCGAAGGTTTCACTGTCGCACACGGCAAAGGTATTTCCGATATAGCCGAATGATAAAGCATCGGGGAAATTTTCAGTGTCCTTGTCGGATAAACCGACGGAATAATTGAAATCCGCTATTTTAAGGCTGTGGTTCTCCTCTGCGCCGAGTGATATTACTCCTATAGGGTCGCAGTTCAGATAATCGGCTATCCCGTACTCCTCCATGTCAAGCCAACCGGCATAATAAACGGGCGGAAAGTCAAAATAAAGATAGTTATGACATTCCTTTCCGTCACGGGTGTATCGCATATAACCGAGAGTAGTTCCGAACACTATCAGCGACAGTGCAACAGTCTGTATAAGAGTTATGCCTTTACTGCTGAGAGCGCGTGAGATCATACTGCCTGCCGAGCCCGAGCAAGGAAGTAATTTTTTCTTTTGCTTTTTGGACGAAAGTACGACAGGCGTAAACACAAGATATCCCAGAGCAATTGTGATCGCCGAGAATATAACGGCAATTACAATAGGCTCGGCAGTTGCACCGAGAACGATGGGGTCGGTCGTAAAGCCGCCGTATGGCTTCATACCCATAAATTCGACACGGACTGAGAATATAAGAATATAAAACAGTATGCCGAGAGCTATTCCGAGTGCCGTCTGGACTATAAAAAGCATAACGGCTTCTGTTGCGTACATAATAACGCTTTTTGATTTTGAAAAGCCTATGTTATGCAGAAGACGGTCGGTATTTTCACGCTCTTTGAAAACTATATTGAGCATACAGATAAAAGACAATACAGCGATCAATGCGCAAATAGACGACATGATGATCAGCCATAATGTATTAGCGTTGGTAATATGCTGTTTACTCGCAATATCTTTTCCGTGGTAGTTTGAAAAATAATGCAGACTGGCATCATTATCACTTCCCGGGGGATAGCTTTCTTCAAGCTTTGTAACAAACTCCCTGTCGGAAATGCCAAAAATGTAATGATGATCTTCTTCGTCGCATACTGTAACGCCTTCGCCTGCGTACAGATCAACAGTGTAGCTTGCCGCAGGAGCGTCTGACGGCTTTCCGACATATATAAGGGGAAGAGGCTCAGGCGCTACCCCGTGACCTTCTAAATATTCGACGTTTTCACACAGCGCTCTTCTATAATAGTCTTCTCCGATAATACCTTTGAGAATATATTGCTTGCCGTTTATTGTTATGCTGTCGCCGCTTTTCCCGAGATAACCGACACTTTTAAGGAGCGACTGCGCAACTGCGGCTTCATTTTCCGAAACAGGCAACGAACCGCTTACCATAGGAATGTGCAGTAAATTGTAGCCCATTTCTGTAGTATAGCCGTAGACACATTCGTTACCGTAAAAATCGACTTTTCCCGGTACGGTTACGGTTTCGTGTATACAGTCTGCGTCGGCAGGGATCAGCTCGCTTTTTAAATCATCGGAAACGCTAAGAATAAGATCATATTTTCCGAACGAGTCGTACCATAATTCAACCTCCTGATTGATTCCTTCACGAATGAAAAGAAAAACCGTGGTGATGATCGCGGTAAGCAGCAGTCCGGAAAACAGAAGTGCAAAAGCGGTGCGTAGATGTTTTCTCCAGTATTTGCAGAGAATATAGAAATTACAGGACATATTTTACCTCGTTGAAAAATTATAATCGAAAGAAAATTGAACTTTTTAACTGATAATTTATAATGAGATACTTTGCGATAACATATATGTTTAATGCTATTTAAAGCATATCACAACAAAAATGCGATGTCAACAGAGATTTTATATTATCCGATAAGAAATATGATGTTTTATGAAGTATTCACAAAATTGTACTTTGTAAATTGGTCGTAATTAACAAAATCAGTTTTCGCTATCAGAATTTATCCGCAAAGTAAGCTATTACAGACATTTCTTTACCTGTTCCTTTATCAATGCCCTTGACCGTTATGCCCGACAGGTTCATAAGCTCGCCTACACGCACCTCCGACAGGTCACAACGCATTACGTCCTTGCCGAGGCAGACAAGTACGAAGTCGCCGTCCATAATGTTCACTGCGCCGTTTTCGCCCAGACGTATCTCCTTATATGTATCGGGGTCGCGCATGGTAACGTATTTCAGCGGTCGTTTGTCGAGCCGTGTCATATCCTTTACCGACATTGTATCTTTGGGTCGTTTGTTTTTACCGAACATAATATCACCTTATACACAGATTTTTTTATTCAAGTATAACCCTGTGGCAGTGCTTTGTCAACTTCCACAAAATATTTTATAGAAAGAAATACCAATATTATTTAAATTAACACCGATTTTTTTTAAAAAGTTACAATATTATTACAAATCGCCCGAAACCGTTGACATCGAGCGGTTTTTAAGTTATTATATAGTAGCTGAATTATAGATAATTATTGCCGGTAGACGGCGGTTATACATAAAACTTTGCGAGGAGAAGATCCTCTTTTGAAAGGAATGTCTGAATGACAGAGATAAACAGACTGTGCTTAGGCTGTATGAACGAGAAAGAGAGCGACGGACCGTGCGAGAAGTGCGGCTACAGCAATGACGCGCCTTATCTGCCGTCATATCTTGCACCGGGGACGGTGCTCAACGACCGCTATATCGCAGGAAAGCTGCTCAGCTACAACGGCGAGGGCGCTACATATATCGGTTTTGACAAGGTAACGGGTACAAAAGTCACAATTAAGGAATATATGCCGGATACACTGTGCTCGCGCAAGAAGGGTGATCCTCAGATAGTGGTTGACCCTAACCAGCTTCCGCTTTACAAGACGTATATGTCGGAGTTTGTAGAGCTTAACAAAGCGTTGCTCAAGGCACGTTCAATGACGCACATACAGACGGTGCTCGATATTTTCCCGCAGAACAACACGGCGTATGTAATATTCGAGTTTATCAATGGCATAACGCTGAAAAATTATCTTGCCAACTGCTCGGGCGAGCTTACATGGGACAGGGTAAAGGAGCTTTTCCCTCCGATACTGACTACGCTCAGCCTTGTGCATTCGGCAGGGATAATCCACAGAGGAATCAGTCCGCAGACAATACTTGTAACGGAGAAGAATGAACTTAAGCTCATAGATTTCCAGATAAGTGCGGGAAGAACCACAGGCACCGAGATCGCCTGCGAGATGTACCCCGGATATTCTGCCCCCGAACAGTATTCTTCCGCCGAGTGGCAGGGCACATGGACAGATGTATACGGCATATCCGCTACTCTGTACAGGGTACTGACAGGCTGTGCGCCGACAGAATCCATCTCAAGACTGGGTAACGATAATTGTCCCGAACCTATGGTTATAAACAGAAATGTGCCGAGCCACGTTTCAAAAGTTATAATGAACGGTCTGAAGCTCAACACTTCAAACCGTATACAGACTATAACGGAGCTTGTTGTAAAGCTGTTTGAACAGCCTAAGTTCAATACGGCGGAGCAGGAGCCGGTACGCCCCGTTCAGCGCATAAAGCGAGTCGAGGTTACGGAAGAGCCGGAAAAGACGCCTGCACAGAAGAACGCAAAGGGCAAGAAGAAAAAGCAGAACAACAAAGTTGCGATAATTGCGACCATAATCGTATGCGGAGTTATAATAATCGGATTCGGTATCGCTATTGCGGTGCTTGCGATGACTGACAACAATTCAGATACGTCATATGACCCGAACTATTATTCCGCACCCGAAAGCACAGCTTCTTCAAGTGTTGCCGAAACAACTACAGCTTCAACAACGGTGTCCTCTGATGCCGCACCGGAGATCGTGTACGGTTGCCCGACGTTTACAGGTGCACTGTTCACGTCTATACAGGATACATATAATTTTGTCAAGATAAACGCCGAATACAAGTTTGACGATACGGTTGCAAACGGCATAGTAATAAGCCAGAGCATAGAACCGGACACGGAGATCAAGTCAGGCACGGAGATAAAGCTTGTAGTCAGCAAGGGTCCGTCGACTATAGCGCTTCCTGATTATACAGGACTTAAGGTAGACGAGTATACCGCTATACTGTCGCAGAGAAACGTGAAGTTTGAAAAGAAGGAAACAAGCGATACCAACGGCGTCAAGACAGGATATGTAGTCAAGTGCAGTAAGAAGGTCGGCGAAAAGGTTGACGTTGAAAATTCAGAAACGGTAACCGTATATTATGCCAAGGCGGGGGCGGACAGTTCGTCTTCTGCGGTTGAATCCAAGGCAGATTAAAATTAAAAATAACGCATTGTCGCAGGACTTTAAAAAGCTCTGCGGCAATTGCTGTATAACGGAAAAAATGCCGAAATAAAGAAACGGAGAGTAAAAATGGATCTCAAAGAGATAAGAAAAGAGATAGACGCTACGGACGATGAAATACTGAGATTGTTTTTGAAGCGTATGGATCTGTGTGTTGGAGTTGCAAAGTACAAGAAAGAAAACAATATGCAGGTGTTCCAGGGAAAGCGTGAGCAGGAAATACTCGAACGTATAAAGAGCAAATCGCCCGACGATCTGGCGGAGGGTGCAGGTCAGCTTTTCACCTGTATAATGGATATATCGAAGTGCTTACAGCAGAGAATATTGTCCGATGCACCCGTGCCGCACTTTGAAAGTCCGAAAACACAGCCGGTAAGAATCGCCTGCCCCGGAACAAAGGGCAGTAATACGGAAGAAGCGTCTGTAAAGCTGTTCCCCGACTCTGAGATCGATTTTTATCCCGATTTTTCTGACGTGTTCGAGGCGGTGGAGAACGGAAGTGCGGATTACGGCGTATTGCCTATTGAAAACAGCACGGCAGGTGATATAAGGCAGACATACGATCTGCTTGCAAAGTACAATTTCTATATCTGCAAGCGTACTCAGATAAAGATAGATCACTGCCTTGCCGCAAAGCCCGGTGCGGATATAAAGACAATTTATTCACACGAGCAGGCACTAAAGCAGTGCTTCGGATTTTTAAAGGATTATCACGCAAGACAGGTGCCTTATACAAATACGGCTCTTGCCGCAGAAATGGTCGCAAACAGCGATGATAACACGATAGCTGCAATATGTTCCGAGAGATGTGCCGAGCTTTACGGACTGGAAACGGTAAAGCGTGATATAGCCGACAACCCTGACAACACTACACGCTTTATCTGCATATCAAAGCACCCTGAGATAACGCCGGACGCAGATATAATTTCTATCTGTATGTCACTGCCGCATACGACAGGCTCACTGTACAGAATGCTTATTCGTTTTGCACTGTACGGTCTTAATATCACTAAGATAGAGAGCGCGCCCGTTCCGCAGGCAAAGCAGGATATAAAGAGGGAAACGTTCGATGTGGTGTTCTATCTCGACTTTGAGGGAAATGCGCTTGACCCCGAGGTAGTACGGCTTATGACGATACTTGAGGAGGAAATGAAGTATTTCAAGTTCCTCGGCAACTATAAGCATTTTGACTGATCGTAAAGGAGAGGTATGTTTACCAGTGCGATAATACTAGCCGCAGGGAGCGGCAGGAGAATGGGCTTTGATAAGATGACAGCGCAGCTTTGCGGCAAGGCGGTAATATTGTACAGCATAGAGCGGTTTGTCGAAAGCAACGCCGATGAAATAATAATAGCGGCAAGCGAGGATAATACAGATAAAATCAGAGGGCTTGTAAGTGAAAACATACATACCGATAAGCCGATAAAGATCATCACGGGCGGAGTTACACGCTTTGAGTCGTCGGTGAAAGCGGTAAGACAGACCTCTGATAAGAGCGATATTGTATCGATACACGACGGAGCAAGACCTTTTGTGACGGCAAAGACGGCAGACAGGGTCGCACAGGCGGCATTTCAGCACGGTGCGGCACTGGCGGCGGTAAGAGCCAAGGACACGGTAAAGGTATGCGAGGACGGTGTTGTCACAGCTACTCCCGACAGAAGCACGTTGTGGTTTGCACAGACGCCTCAGGCGGTAAGAAAAGCCGACTATCTTGCGGCGGCGGAAAAGCTCGATGTGAATGACGCAAGGATAACTGATGACGCATCGGTAATGGAACTGTATGGGATAAAGCCGTTTATCGTTGAGGGCAGTTATGACAATATAAAGCTGACCACGAAAGAGGATATAGCAATGGCGGAATATATTATCGGGAAAACAGGCACGCCTAAACTTCGTGTAGGTCACGGATATGACGTACACAGGCTTGTAGAGGGCAGAAAGCTGATACTCTGCGGTGTGGAGGTGCCGAATAAGGATAATCTGGGGCTTCTCGGACACAGTGACGCAGATGTTGCGGTACACGCACTTATGGACGCTATGCTCGGAGCTGTGGCTCTCGGAGATATCGGAAAGCATTTCCCCGACAGTGACGACAGATACAAGGGTATAAGCAGTATGCGGCTGCTTGAACACGTCAGAAAACTGCTTGACGGGAAAAACGCACACGTTACAAATGCAGATATAACCATAATTGCGGAAAAGCCGAAGCTTGCAAAGTTCATTCCCGATATGCAAAGGAGCATAGCGGCGGCGCTGGGGCTTGATACGGACGATGTAAACGTAAAGGCGACTACCGAGGAGGGTCTTGGCATAGCAGGAGAGGGTATAGCCGCCCACGCTGTATGTATGGTCGAAAAGATTGGCTGAAATGTTCAGATGTTGAATAAATATTTATGATAAATTCATAATCATAAAAGCGTTACGGAAATGTAAAAATCCCGCAACGCTTTTATTTATGCGGATTTGAAAGAATTCAGCCGAAAAAGGAAATACTTTAAATGTCAGCTTTACAAATAATAGTATTGCGAAAATGAATAACGAGCCATTCAAAAAATTCATGGAAATTTGTCAAGAAAATTATCCACTTATAACAATTTTGTTTGTTAAATTCATAGATTTTGACGAAAAATTTTGTTTTAACATTCAAGGCGGATTGACATAATCTAAATAGGTGTTATAATACGGGCATACAGAAAAAACAGGGGCTATATCGCACAGCTGCGATATAGCCTTTGTGACGAAAAGAAAAAGTAGAACAAAAGGAAAGGAAGATGAATTATGGATTACACATATCTGCTTTATATAGCGATAATCCTCATTTTCACAAAAGCATTCGGACTGCTGTCAAAGGTTATAAAGCTGCCTCAGGTAGTCGGCGCACTGGTTGCGGGCATTATTTTAGGCCCTGTGTGTCTTAACCTTGTATCTCTTGACAACGCTCCGATACTCAGCAATCTGTCGGAGATAGGCGTTATTGTGCTTATGTTCGTCGCAGGTCTTGAAACGGATATCCGTGAGATGAAGAAGTGCGGACTTGCAAGCTCGATAATAGCTCTTATCGGTGTTATCGTTCCTCTGGTCGGCGGAGCCGCTACAGCGTTCCTGTTCGGTACAGCAGATCCCACTCTTTCGACATCGACATTCCTGCAGGATGTTTTCGTAGGTGTTATCCTTACCGCAACATCGGTAAGTATCACTGTCGAAACGCTTAAAGAACTCGGAAAGCTCAACACAAGAGCGGGTAACGCAATACTCGGTGCGGCTCTTATAGACGATGTACTCGGTATCATTGCACTGACGGTAATTACATCACTTGCAGATCCCGAGTCGGGAAATATCGGTATAGTAATACTGAAGATACTCGGCTTCTTCGCATTCGCTCTGCTGTTCGGTGTATTCTTCCACTTCGTATTCAACAAGTGGACACAGAGAACGGAAGAAAATCAGCGCCGTTATGTTATTGTCAGCTTTGCGCTCTGCCTTCTCTTTGCGTATGTTGCCGAGGAATTCTTCGGTGTTGCCGATATTACAGGCTCGTTCGTTGCAGGTCTTGTAATTTCAAGTACGTCAAAGACGAAGTATATCGCACACAGATTTGATACAATGTCTTATCTGCTGTTATCACCTATCTTCTTCGCAAGCATAGGTCTTAAGGTAACGCTTACAAATATGACACCTACAATCATCATATTCGCCATTGTACTGCTGGTAGTCGCTATACTGTCAAAGGTTGTCGGCTGCGGACTTGGCGCAAAGATATGCAGATACACGAACAAAGAGGCATTACAGATTGGCGTGGGAATGATTTCCCGTGGCGAAGTTGCGCTGATAGTTGCGGATAAGGGTCTTAATATGGGACTTATGAGCAGCGGACTTTTCGGTCCTATAGTAATCATGGTGGTTATCACTACTGTAGTAACTCCTATCCTGCTGAAGTTTGTATTCAAGGATAAGAATGATGCTTCGGGAGAAATAAAGTCGAAGGAAACTGCAGAGGTTACAACTTCAGACGACAGTCTTGAGTATGTTCCCGGTCAGGATAACGTGTAATCTCAAATTAAACAGAATAATATTCAGAGCCGCCGATGAGCATTAAAGCCGTCGGCGGCTTCTTTACACAAGTTTTTATTGACAAGAGGGCAGTTTTACTATATTATTATATTAGCTGCGTTTATTGCAGATATTTTTCCGAAAGGTTGTGTGTCTGTTGGAAAAAAAGCTGAAGCTGTACGGTTTCAACAACCTCACAAAGACTCTGAGCTTCAACATATACGATGTCTGTTATGCTAAAGGAGCAAGAGAGCAGAAAGAATATATAGACTATATTGACGAACAGTATAATTCCGAGCGACTTACGGGCATACTGTGCGATGTTACGGATATAATCGGTGCGAATGTGCTTAACATATCAAAGCAGGATTACGATCCGCAGGGTGCGAGTGTAACACTGCTGATAAGTGAAAAGGCTACGGACAGTATGGAGATAGACAAGTCGTGCAACAGGGGAATGGTGGACGGAAAACCGCTTCATCCTCAGCGTAATTCTGCTATGATACCCGAAACAGTGGTGGCACACCTTGATAAGTCGCACGTTACGGTGCATACCTACCCCGAATATCACCCCAACAACAGCATTTCAACGTTCAGGGTAGATATTGACGTTTCGACCTGCGGAGAGATTTCGCCGCTTAATGCGCTGGATTATCTTATCGGCAGTTTCGATTCAGATATTATAACGATAGACTACAGGGTAAGAGGCTTTACCCGTGATGTAGGCGGCAGAAAGCTGTATCTCGACCACGATATAACCTCGATACAGGATTTTATCAACGATTATACGCTGACGAAATATGACGCTACAGATATAAACGTGTATCAGGCGAACATATTCCACACAAGGCTTATGGTGCGTGAGATGGATCTGAAAAACTACCTGTTCAATACGGATATATATGACATTCCGCCTAAGGAGCGACTGAGAATTACGGAGAACCTAAGGCGTGAGATGATAGAGATATATTCGGGGATGAATATTTACGGGTGAGCGGATCTCACACTTTTGACTGATGAACCGGCAAAAGACGTAATCAATAAATCTGCGGGAGGGGCAAGCCCCTCCCCTACAAAAATATCAATGTGATATTATGACAACATTACTTCCTTCCCGAAAGGACTGATGATATGCTCTCACAGGAGCGTGCGCCTATATATGAGGCGTTAAAGGAATACCGGGCAAAGCGCATAGTGCCTTTTGACGTACCCGGTCATAAGATGGGCAGGGGCAACCCCGAACTGACGGAATTTTTAGGCAGAGAATGTATGACGGTGGACGTGAACTCATCAAAGCCGCTCGATAACCTCTGTCACCCGGTTTCCGTCATAAAAGAGGCGGAGCAGATAGCCGCAGAGGCTTTCGGCGCAAAGAACGCATTCTTTATAGTAAACGGAACTACCGCCGCAGTGCAGGCTATGGCGCTTGCCGTAGCAAAGCGTGGCGAGAAGATAATAATGCCGCGTAACGTACACCGCAGTGCTATCAATGCACTTATTCTCGGCGGAGCAGTGCCTGTTTACGTTAATCCCGGAGTAAACAAGGAGCTGGGCATACCGCTGGGAATGACGGTCGAGGATGTTGAAAAGGCGATACTCGAAAACCCCGACGCAAAGGCGGTATTTGTAAATAATCCTACCTATTACGGAGTGTGCTCGGATATAAAGAAGATAGCCGACCTTGCACACGCACACGGAATGTATCTTCTTGCGGACGAGGCGCACGGAACGCATTTCTACTTCGGTGACAATATGCCGCTTGCGGGAATGAAGGCAGGTGCGGATTTTGCCGCAGTAAGTATGCACAAGAGCGGCGGCTCGCTGACGCAGAGCAGCTTTTTACTTACAGCAGACACGGTGAACGAGGGCTATGTAAGGCAGATAATTAACCTTATGCAGACGACGAGCGGAAGCTATCTTCTGATGTCGAGCCTTGATATATCAAGAAGAAACCTTGCGCTTCACGGCAGGGAGATATTCGCAAAGGTGCAGTCCTATGCGCAGTATATGCGTGACGAGATAAACGAGATAGGCGGATATTACGCATTCTCAAAGGAGCTGTGCGACGGCGGTGCGTTCTATGATTTTGACGTGACAAAGCTGTCGATACACACAAGGGATATAGGGCTTGCGGGTATCGAGGTGTATGATATTCTGCGTGACAGATACGGCATACAGATAGAATTCGGAGATATAGGAAATATACTCGCTTACGTTTCGATAGGCGACAGGGAGCTGTATCTCGACAGGCTCATCGGAGCGCTCAACGACATAAAGCGTATATATTCAAAGGATAAGACGGGTATGCTTGATCACGAGTATATCAATCCTATAGTTAAGCTGTCGCCGCAGGACGCATTCTACGGAAACAAGAAAAGCGTACCGATCGAACAGAGCTCCGGCAAGATAAGCGGTGAATTTGTAATGTGCTATCCGCCCGGAATACCGATACTTGCACCCGGTGAGCAGATAACAGACGAAATTCTCGCATATATAAAATATGCAGGGGATAAGGGCTGTTTCCTTACAGGTACACAGGACCTCGAAATAAAGAATATTATGATACTGGACGAATAAATTCGTCCGCCGTACCACATTGACTTATGCGTTTACAGATTGAAAGGACGGTAATACAAATGGATCTTTGGTTTACGGAAAATCACAGCGACAGTGTAAGATTTTCTATAAGAGTTGACAAACAGCTTTACAGTGAACAAAGCGAATATCAGCGCATAGACGTGTTTCAGTCGCTCGAATTCGGCAGACTGCTTGCGCTTGACGGATATGTAATGATAACGCAGAAGGACGAATTTATCTATCACGATATGATAGTTCACGTTCCTATGGCGGTAAAGAAGGATATAAAGAACGTGCTTGTTATCGGCGCAGGCGACGGCGGTACGGTAAGGGAGCTGTGCCGTTACAGCACGATAGAGCATATCGACCTTGTCGAGATAGATAAAAAGGTCGTCGAGGTCTGCGAGGAATATTTTCCTGAAATGACCGTTTCGATGCACGACCCCAGACTTGATATACATTTTACCGACGGACTTCGTTTTGTAAGACGCAAGCAGGGCGAATATGACCTTATAATAGTCGATTCTACCGACCCGTTCGGACCGGGCGAGGGGCTTTTCACGCCCGAGTTCTACGGCAACTGCTACAATGCGCTGACCGATACAGGTGTACTTGTGAATCAGCACGAAAGTCCGTTCTATGTAAATGACGCAAAGGCTATGTGCAGGGCGCACGAGCGTATAAAGTCGGTGTTCCCCGTGTGCGCCGTTTATCAGGCTCATATCCCGACATACGCAAGCGGACACTGGCTGTTCGGCTTTGCGAGCAAGGGACTTGATCCGATAAAGGATCTTGATGAACAGCGCTGGAATTCACTCGGAATTAAGACAAGATATTATAACACAGAGCTTCACAAGGGCTGCTTTGCTCTGCCGAGCTATGTAAAGGAAATGCTGGAAACGGGAGAAGTTCTCGATGTGCGCCGCTGATTTCAGGACAGCCTGCAAAAAGGCAGGACTGGCTTTAATAGTCATATTTGCGGCACGGTGTGTTGCCGATGCGGTAACTGCGCTCATCGGGGCGCTTATGGCTGACTGCGATGCGCAGATAACCTCTTCTGTGCAGGCGCTTGCCAATATACTTATACTCTATGTACTGGCGATAGCGGTTACATCAAAGCTTCTGGGATATCACTTTGACGGCAGTCTTTACAAGAAACCCAAAAGGCTCGGTAAGGCTATATCGTGGTTCGTACCGATGTACGGAGCGGGTCAGGCGGCAAACATTGCGGTGATGGCAATATCTTTTTTTATAGTACAGAATCGCTCGGCGGTCGAGGATACGCTTACTCCTATAGTTTCTTCGGGAACGGGAAGAGGTGCGTGGTATCTTGCATTTTTGTTCATACAGATGGCAGTGCTGGCACCGGTGTTTGAGGAGTACTGGTTCAGGGGAGTTATACAGTCCTCGCTTGCGCCTTACGGAAACGGCTTTGCGATACTCGTTTCATCGCTGTGCTTCGGTATGGCACACGGTAATATACATCAGTTCTGCTATACGGTTATTGTCGGTATCTGCCTTGGATATGTGAGATATGCGACCGGCAGTCTTGTGCCTACAATGATAATGCACGCCATATTCAACTCTATTGCGGGAATAGCGATCGTGGCTGTAAGCAGTGAAACTTTTATATCGGCGTTTACGCATATTCAGCAGGGAGAGGGGCTTACAGGCGGCGAACAGGCGTTTATGACAGCGCTGATGATTTACCTTGCTGTTATACTGACAACAGCTGTAGTCGGCATAGCGGCGGCGATAGGAAAGCTAAAGAACAATCGCCTTTACCGACCGGTAAACAACTATCCCGCACTTACCAAAAAGCAGAAACTCATCGCTGTTGCAAAAGAACCTTTGTTTATTGCGGGATTTATTCTGTGCACGGCGTATATAATAGCTATGATGATTATTTAACGAAAGGACTCTGTTAAAATGCAGAAAAGCCTTACCGGTATTATAGCGGACAGATACAGACAGCAGAGCTTTGATATTCTGACCTCGAAAGATGACCTTAAGCCTTCGGATATACGCAGGCTGTGTCTTGATGTCGGCATCGCGCTGATTATATCCGTACTGCTTCAGAAAGTCATATTTGTTGCGATGGTAATGCTGTTACGCTCGTTTGTCGGCGCAGGGCTTGATACGGGCGGTACGCTTTTCACCGTGCTGAATTACACTTTCAGCAATATATCGACATATGTTCCGAAGCTGCTGGCATTCGGGGTGCTGTACAAAAAGTACCGACCGCTGAAACGGCTTGACACGCAGTATGAGAACAAGTCGTACTATCCGCTTATATTTATCCCTGCGATGTTTGCCTTTGCAATGTGGGGAAGCAATATCACCACCTGCATAAACTATATCCTGCAACTGCTGTTCGGTGTGGGAGAGATAGAGAATGTGATGGACGCTATTGCGCCGTCGAGCTTCTCATCGGGCATTGTAACGCTTATATTCACGGCGTTTGCGGCGCCGGTATTTGAGGAGATAATCTATCGTCATCTGTTGCTCCGTTCGCTGAAACCCATAGGCGATACGCCTGCAATTATCCTGTCGGCGCTGGTGTTCGGACTGGCGCACGGTAACTTCGATCAGTTCGCATATGCGTTTTTAAGCGGTATAATCTTCGGACTTATGGCGGTAAGATACGATACGATAATCCCCGGAATGGTGCTTCATCTGATAAATAACTTCTTTGTGACGGTCATAACGTATCAGAAACAGCTCACGGGCATCGGCGGATTGTGGGACGGGCTTGTAGATGCGGCGGCGGCGCTCGGAAACCTTATCGTGAATATCTCCTACTTTGCGGCGCCGTTTGTGGCGGTACTGCTTGCGTTCTGCGGAGCGGCAAAGCTTACGCCTGTCGGAGGAGAGCATAAGCACAGAAAACTGATTGCGATATTCTCTCCTGTGTTTATAATAGCACTTGTTGTTATGCTGTTGCAGTTTTAATGAAGATCATCGGCGGAATGTGGCTTCACATTCCGCTTTGTTATGCCGATTTTTCATATGCAACGCAAAGTAGCACAGAAAAATAACGATTGTAAGCAGATATTTATTGTGGCTACTCGAAAAACAGGGTATGATATAGCTGTTCACAAAAGCCAAACGAAAACAGGAGGAAGACAATATGGATTTCAGCGAAAAGTTAAAGCAGATACGAAAAAATGAAGGCATTTCTCAGGAAGAGCTTGCGGAGCGTATAGGCGTTTCACGTCAGGCGGTGACAAAGTGGGAAACGGGTAAGGGTCTTCCCGATATTGAAAATATGACCATACTTGCGGAGATATTCAAGGTGACACTTGACGAGCTTGTAAGCGGAAATTTGCCGGAAAAAGGCGGTGCGGCTCAGTACACGAGCGAAACGGCATATGATATAGATGTCAACACACACTTTGATATAAATGCCGGAAGCGTGCGTGATATCACCGTATCCGGCGGTGACGACGAGAAGCTGCATGTTATATTCTCTTCGGAAACGGCGGAGGATATCGGCTCGGTATTCAAGGTAAGGCTCGCCAGCCGTAAAAACAAGCTTGATGTAGAGTGCCTGCGCAAGGATAAGATGAGTCGATATGAGGCACAGGAAAACGTGTCGGTGAAGATAGTCCTGCCAAAACAGCTTACTGACCACTGCGAAATATCGGCACAGGCAAGACTGCTTTGCATAAACTCCATTGATATAAGACGAATCGAATATGACGGCTCAGCCGACAGCGTTGTTATAGAAGACAGCTCGGGAAGCATAGAACTTACCTCGAAATCCGATATGGACATAACGGCTGACAGGATAAACGGAGTGCTTGATATTAATTTGTGGAGAGCGACCGCAAAGGTGCATATCCCGGCGGAGAATATCCCCGATATTCAGAGTAACGGCAGAAAGTGCGGTATAGCTTATATAAGGGACGGAAAACCGTATGAGCCCGACACCGCAGAGAAAAGCGGAGTGATAAAGGCGGCGGGAATAGGTACTGATGTTGTTGTTGAGATTAAGTGAGATGAGAAGCGGCGGCTTGCGAGGGTAAGCCGTTACTTGGCTATTTTGACAATTTTTGTTGGCTATATTTCACAAATCGGGGGGGAGAAATTGACATCTGATTAACTTCATGATAGTATAAAAGCAGTAGATATACTATCAGTATCAATCTATACCTGCAATTCTTATTCACAAAGCACAACTACGCGAAAGGAAAAAATTATGAAAAAACTAACCAAAACAACAGCACTCATCTTATCCGCTCTTATGCTATTCGGCTGTACAAGTAACTCTGCAAACGGCAGTGTAGGTGATACTACACCGCCGGGGGAGAGTTCAGTCACGGACAGCAAAAACGAAAGTAAGGTTGAAAGCTCGGCTACTGAAAACAGCACAGCTATTGAACTTAGTAACGAAAAAGATGGCTTTATAAAAGATAGCAAAGGATATCTGTCTTTTTCGTATGAAAATGATAAGTATCAGGTTAATTCTGTATCAATATATTCTGAACGTGAAGCGGTTGATGATATTTACATTTATCCGACAAATCCGATTCCGAATAATATCATATTCGGCACGTTATACTGGCCGGTTGCCATAAAGTGCCGAATAGCGGGCGAAAGCTTGTATTTTTCTGAGAAAAACAAGTGCGGCGATGTTACGGTAAAATCCTCTGAATACAGCAAAAGCGGACAAGAGTATATTGATAAAATTTCCAAGCTCGACAATATGAATGCAAGTAATGATTATATGCTGGGTGTTTATACTCCTGTTATCGTTGAGGAAATAATCGATACATTTTCGTATCACCCGGATTTTCAAGTCGGAGACATTATTTATATTCAAGAAGATTACAATATCACCCGCGACTTATATAGCTATTATAAACTTAAAAATCAGGACACATTAAAGTTTTTACAGGATAAATTGGACGAGTTGCAAAATGTAATAGATGAGGAATTAAAAAATGGAGATAAAGCCAATGAAAAATATATAACTGAAATGCAGGCTCAAGTTAAAAAATATCAGCAAATGGAGAGCGAGTACAAGGCATACTATAAGTTTGTTGAAGAAAGCGACACTCCGGTACTGAATTTAAGCGTAGGATTTCCTATGCAAAAAGACAAATCATATTTTGCCTATGTGAACTCAACTAAAATCGTAGATACAATCGATGATAACAGTTACTACTATTCTTATGCGCAGAAATTCAATCTTGGTGACGAAGAACCGGAATCGCTGGGGGAGAATGAAAAATATAATTGGTTTCATTACAGTTATATTTATGGATGGGCTAATATGAAAGAAAAATACGGGGATCATTTCAAGAAATAACGCGGAACTACAAAATCGAAGTAATCAATCATGAAAAAACTAACCAAAACAACAGCACTCATCTTATCCGCTCTTATGCTATTCGGCTGTACAAGTAACTCTGCAAACGGCAGTGTAGGTGATACTACACCGCCGAGCGAAAGTTCGGGTACAGAGAGTGAAAGCAGAAATGATAGTTCTGCAACCGAAAGCTCTGTAACAGACAGCAGTTCAATATCTGGCAATTCCGGTGAGGAGAATAACGAGAATCTTGTAAAGAATATTGAGGGGTATCAGACGTTTTCGTATGATAAGGATAAGTATGTAAAAACAACCTTACGCAAAGCGTATGGTAATAAAAAGAGAGATCCAATGGGTCCATTTACCGGCGAAACAGTCACTCTGCCCCTTGCAAGAAATACAGTTGATGATGAAGTGCTTGTAATCAAATGCAAGGTTGCAGGGGACAGCTATGTATTCCAGAACGGTAGAAGCGGTATCAAAACCGTGCAGGATTTTTCTGAGGATAATATTCTGAACGGAGTATATACTCCGGTTGTTATTGAAGAAGTGATTGACAAAACCACCGACGCTGTATCGGATTTAAAGGCAGGAGATGTAATCTATATCGAAGAAGGCTTTCATGTTTGCGAGTTTATAGATGAAAATGGTAATACTATTCTGATGTCTGCTGACGAAGATATAAAAAACAAGAAAGAAGAAATTGCCGAATACGAAAAATACATAGATGAAGAAAAGGCAAATAAAATTCCTGATGAGGAAACGCTAAAAGAGTATGAAATTAATATAGCTCAAACCAAAATTCTAATCGAAGAATGCAATGCGTTTAACAATTTTGTCCGTGAAAATAACGGAAAGGTTGTTTTTGCAGATTCCGGTTCACCTATGGAAAAAGAGGTGTCGTATCTTGCTTTTGTGGCAGTAACACCTGTTCCCGGCACAAATGACGGTAACTCTTATCATAAAGCATATCCTATGAAATACGACTTAGCTTGTGATGATGTGCCCTCACTCTTCGGTGATGATGATATATATTTTCAAGGACTATACGGTTATGAAAAATCATGGAAAGCTATGAAAGAAAAATACGGGGATCATTTCAAGAAATAACGCGGAACTACAAAATCGAGGTAATCAATCATGAAAAAACTAACCAAAACAACAGCACTCATCTTATCGGCGCTTATGCTATTCGGTTGTACAAGTAACTCTGCACAGGTCGGTGTAGGTGATACTACACCGCCGAGCGAAAGTTCGGTTACGGACAGTAAAAATGAAAGCTCGGCTACTGAAAACAGCTCCGAAACAGATAATACAAGCAAGGAAAGTGAAGAAAACCTTGTGAAGAATATCGAGGGGTATCAGACGTTTTCGTATGATAAAGATAAATATGAAATCATTAATGAATATATATACAAAGATTCTTATTACCCTATATATAGTATGTACACTCCGCCCGAGCCGAATCTTGAAGACTTGTATAAAGAAACCATAGATGTTAATTCATCTGAACTTGTTGCATTAAAATGCAGGGTAGCGGGTGACAGTTATGTTGTCAATGACGGTAAGTGCGGAGAAACGCTGATCGTGAAGCCGTTTTTATCTTCTATATATACGCCTGTTATTGTAGAAGAGGTTGTCGATTCGGATAACAAAAAATGCGTATACAAAAAAGGGGATATATTATATATCCGTGAATCTTATTCGATAACAGAACGATATAACGAAAGAAGTCTTAATTTTGTACAAAAAGCTGAGGAGGAATTAAGGCGGCAATTTGATGATAAATCAGGTAATTTTGACAGCAGTAATCACAGTGAAAGTGATGAAAAGTATTATGATGAGCAATTGGAGTATTACAACGCTTTAAAGAACTCGAACGGAAAATATATTCAAACCGAATGGAATCCTGTTCTTTTGCAGAAAGGACAATCTTATCTGATTTTTGCTGATAACGACAGCACACCGAATGAAGTTGATGGAAATATTTACAATAACGCTTATCCTATCTTTTTCGATTTAGAAAAAAACGAGCCTTCTGTATATATATCGGAAAAACGAGATAAGGAAGTTTTTGTGGCGAGTTATGCATACCAATATCAGTGGAAGATACTTAAAGAAAAATACGGAGATCATTTCAAGAGCTGATTACAATTAAACAATGCACAGCCGTGGCGGTTATTAAGTCACGGCTGTTTTTTTGCACAACAGACTGAGCGATGCCGCTTTTTTCCTCATAAACCACCCTCTGCACAACCAATTATACAATATGCACAAAAGCGGCGGTCTTATTTTAGCCATTTTCATAGAAAAAAAGATTGACAAAATGCGCTTCAAATTGATATAATGATATTGTTAAAAAAATAACAAATGGGTAAACCGCCGACCCTGCGGTAAACTATAACAGCAGACCGCAAAAACGGTACAATAAGAAAGAACAGTTTAAAACATTCAGGAGGACAAAATGGCTAAGAAGCAAATCGTAAGCAACAAGACAGCTGAATCTGCTCCCGTAAGCCCGCTGATCGTTGACAATGTTGACGCTCTCAAGGCTCGTATGGCAGAAGTAAGAGCTGCACAGCAGGAATTCGCAACCTTTACACAGGAGCAGGTTGATAAGATCTTCCAGGCGGCAGCAATCGCCGCTAACCAGATGAGAATCCCGCTCGCTAAGATGGCAGTAGAAGAAACAGGTATGGGTGTTGTTGAAGATAAGGTTATCAAGAACAACTACGCAGCCGAGTACATCTACAACGCTTACAAGAACACAAAGACCTGCGACATTATCGAAGAAGACAAGGCTTTCGGTACAATGAAGGTTGCAGAGCCTATCGGTGTTGTTGCCGCAGTTATTCCTACAACAAACCCCACATCAACAGCTATATTCAAGACACTTAT